>Ga0233439_10000079_pt1 | contig 155043 bp, 173 predicted proteins | sample SI_123_September_6_FD_182713 | JGI IMG/M metagenome (GOLD analysis project Ga0233439, IMG submission 182713) | Seawater microbial communities from Saanich Inlet, British Columbia, Canada - SI_123_September2016_100_MG | ecosystem: Environmental > Aquatic > Marine > Inlet | place: Canada...
AGAAGAGAAGGTGGAGATAGAAGAAGAGAAGGTGGAGATAGAAGAAGAGAAGGTGGAGATAGAAGAAGAGAAGGTGGAGATAGAAGAAGAGAAGGTGGAGATAGAAGAAGAGAAGGTGGAGATAGAAACTTTGGAGATAGAAGAAGAGAAGGTGGAGATAGAAGAAGAGAAGGTGGAGATAGAAACTTTGGAGATAGAAGAAGAGAAGGTGGAGATAGAAGAAGAGAAGGTGGAGATAGAAACTTTGGAGATAGAAGAAGAGAAGGTGGAGATAGAAACTTTGGAGATAGAAGAAGAGAAGGTGGAGATAGAAGAAGAGAAGGTGGAGATAGAAACGATAAAAGTAATTACGAAAGATCAGATAGAAGCAATAACGAAAGATCAGATTCAAATAAAAAGAGAAAAAGGTTTGGACGAAGATAGTCAATCATATTTTTGGATTAAATCAGAAGGACAAAAAAAATTAGCGACTGAAAATTTTGTACCAGGAAATCAAGTTTACAAAGAAAAATTAATTATCAAAAAAGGTATTGAGTATCGATTATGGGATCCATTTCGAAGTAAATTAGCAGCATCCATAATGAATGATTTGGAGGATTTTCCTTTTGAAAATAAAACAAGTGTTCTATACTTGGGAGCATCAACTGGAACTACAGTAAGCCATATTTCAGATATTGTTGGTCCAAATGGAATAGTTTTTGCAGTAGAACATGCAAGTAGAGTTGCAAGAGATTTTTTAGATAGAGTTGCAACACACAGAAAAAATATCATGGCAATTTTACAAGATGCAAGAAGACCAAAAGAGTACTTTTCAGTATTTGGAAAAGTGGATGTTGTGTATGTAGATATTGCACAACCAGATCAAACAGAAATTGCAATCAAGAATTGTGAAATGTTCCTAAAAAAAGGAGGATATTTTTTCCTAGTAATCAAAACAAGAAGTATTGATGTTACTAAAGCACCAAAAAGAATTGTAGAAGAAGAAATTGATAAACTAAAAGAAAAATTTGAAATATTACAATCAATTGATTTGCATCCATATGATAAAGATCACGCAATGGTAATTTCCAGATATAGAGGCTAAGTTTTTCCCATTATTTTCTGAACAGGCTTCCAACTTTTACGCACAAAACTGGGCATTTCATGATTTTTTTTATAATATTTTGTTACAAACTTTACAGTTACAGAGTCAGAAGGATATCCACTTCCCAAATTATGTTCTTTTTGTAATTTTGCAATTGCTCTATCTCGAGATACTTTTGCTAAAATTGATGCAGCAGAGACTACAACAAATCTACTATCAGCACGATGATATGATTTGATCTTATGATTATCAGATAATTTAGAAATTTCTTTTCCAAATCTAGTGGGATTAACATCACATGAATCAACGTATGAAATATCAGGGTTTAGTTTTGAAACAACTTTTGCCATGTATTTTGCCTCTAAGCCATTTAGACAGTGTTTTTTTACACTAGCATCAATTGATTTTGGAGAAATTTTTGCAATATAGTAATCATCAACAATTGAAATTATTTTTTTATAAAGTGATTCACGTAATTTTGGAGTAAGTTTTTTTGAATCTTTTACACCTAAAGCACTTAATTTTTTTATATTTTTTTTCTCTAATGATATTCCAGCTATTACCAAAGGTCCCAACATAGGACCGCGTCCAGCATCATCAATTCCACAAATTTGCACAAATTTTCTCGTAATGCACAAGTATTAAACCGTTATAGGGTTAAAAAAAATAGAAATAAAGTTGGAATTTCCAGATGAAATTTTTCAAGAGATAGTTGAAGGAGACACAAAATTACTAGTTCCAAAAAAATCATTAACAGATAAAGTTCCGCCAAAAAAACCTGCATTTTTTAATCCCAAAGCAAGAGTGAACAGGGATTTATCAATTATTGCATATGCTGGATTTTTAAGAAATTTTGAAAATCCAAAAATTATGTTAGAGGGGTTATCAGGAATTGGAGCTAGAGGATTACGAGTTGTAAAAGAGATTGGTATAGAGAATTTAGTAATCAATGATCTAAATCCAAATGCTCTAAAAATGGCAGAACATTCTGCAAATCTAAATGAGTTAAAAAATGTGGAATTTTCTGAAAAAGAGGTATGTAGATTTTTTAGTAAATATTCTAGGAAGGGAGAAAGAGGCTCAATAGTAGATATTGATCCATTTGGCTCACCTGCCGCATTTTTTGATTGTGGGTTAAGGGCAACAATGCATGGAGGAATATTATCAACTGCAGCTACAGATCTTCAAGTGTTAAATGGATTATTCCAAGAGGCATGTAAGAGAAAATACGGGGGAATTCCAGTAAGAACAGAATATGGAAATGAAATTGCAATTAGACTAGTTTTAGGATGTCTTAGAGTAGTTGCAGCACGATTAGGAGTAGAAATAATTCCAATGTTTGTAGAAAGTGAAATGCATTATTACAGAACATATGTCAAAGTTCTAAACAGACCAGATCAACAAGAAAATATTGGATACATTATTCATTGTAAAAGTTGTGGACACAGAAAAACATCCCTACAACAAGAACTCAAATGTGAATTATGTGAATCAAAAACAAGTATTGCAGGACCATTATGGATTGGAAAACTTTTTGATAAAGAATTTGTTGAAAATATGTCAAAAGAAATTCCAAATTATAAGGTCGATAAAATTTGTGAAAAAACAATCAACAAATGCATTAAAGAATCAGAAATGCCTGCAACATACTATACTTTGGATGAAATTGCATCAAAAATGAAAAGATCACCTCCAAAATTAGAAAGTTTGATAGAGAATTTACAAAAAAATAATTTTGTATCTAGTGTAACTGCATTTAATCCCACAGGATTTAGAACAGATGCAAAAATAAATGAAATTAAAAAAATAATTCAGTCTATCCAATAAACCCTAAACAAACACAATACAACTCACTGCTTTGTTTTCTACTAGCTTTGGGTTTTGTGAGATTTATTCTTGCAAATTTTTTCTTGATATAATCTTTGAATTCTGCAGAATATTCACCATCAAAAATTTTGAAAACTGCATTTCCTTTGTTAGCTAAAACCTTATCCATAATTTTTACACAATCATAATTTAGGGAAATTTGTTTTGCATGGTCTACGGACCAATTTCCACTGACTTTGGGGGATAAATCACAGATTACGGCATTAACTTTACGCCCAAAATAAGACATTATTTCATCAATCACATGTTCATCTTCGATATTTTCACGAATTAGATAAGCACCTGGAATTTCATCAACATATGACAAGTCAATTCCCATTACCTTACCTTGATTTCCAGATAGTTTAACTGCCATCTGGGTCCAACCTCCAGGAGCACATCCCAAATCTAGGACATTAAATCCAGGACCAATAAGTCGGTAAGATTGATTTAATTCTTTTAGTTTGAATGCAGCTCTACTTCGAAAACCTTGTTCGTGTGCTAATTTTCGATAGTGATCTTTACGAGCATCTTGTAATTTCATTTAGACTTCGCAGGTTTTTTCATTTCAGCAATGACCCAGTCTTCTATGAATTGACAACTTTTAGGACTAATTTCTCCATCAATTGAACATTTCTGTTCAACTGTACAAACTAAACATGGAGCATTCATAATGGATTCTGTACTGATGGGGGTTTTCTTTAAAATTAATTTGTAAGTCCAACGATTATTTTCAAGAAGTTTTTCTCTAGTAATGAAACCAATTCTTTCAAGTTTTAATGCTAATCTAGAACCATCACGACTTGATAGTTTAAGTTTTTTCCACAATTCACTTTGGAACATTCCATCAGATTCTTTCTCACCTAGAATATCACATACTTTGTTTGTTAATCTCTCCATGTCGACTTTTTCAATTTGGAAATTTTCAATTTCTTTATCAGATAGTTCTTCTTCTAATTCTTCTTCAAGAGTTAATTCAGCAATTCTTTTTTCTTCTGCTAATTCTTTTTTAGTTAATTTTTTTGCTTTTACTGGTTTTTCTTTCTTCTCTTCTTTCTTTACTTCTTTTTTTGCTACTGCTTTCTTTGCAGGTTTTGCTGCTGCTTTCTTTGCAGGTTTTGCTGCTGCTTTCTTTGCAGGTTTTGCTGCTGCTTTCTTTGCAGGTTTTGCTGCTGCTTTCTTTGCAGATTTCTTTTTAGAATCTAGAGTTTTCTTTTTATTTTTTAATTCGCTTAATTCTTCTTTAATTTTTTTTGCTTCATCAATTAGAGTATCTTTTTTCTTTGCCATCAAATCACCATATTTTCTAAATTTTGTTTCTTATTTATCATAGCATAAATCATTCCTATTTAACAGTAAATACTCCTCGAGTTGAGATGTTTTGTAAGCCTTTTGAAACCATTTCTGCTACTATTTCATAAGATCCAGGAGTATCAATGACTTGAGAAAAAGTATCATCTATTGGAAGTGTGTTTTTGCCATCAAAACATTGCTCAAAAAATCCACCTTGAGTAACAACATCATTTCCTGAAGAATAAATTGTAATGTAAAGATCCCCACAATCAAATGATGAATCAGTTACTTTGACTTGAATGCTAACAGGGTTTGTAGTAGTGTATTGTGAAGACAGACCAATTATTTTGATAGTCTCATGAGAGGTACCAACTGAAAAATTCCCTGGCATCATGTTTAGTTCTCTTCCAGGTTCTTGAAGAATACCACCCAATACGGCTGAACCAATAATTACAGAAATTATAACTGGTAATACATAAACAACTAGAACTCTCCTAGAGACCATTTTGTTTAAAATCTACGATTCCCCTATATCTATTTAGCAAAATCAGAAAAACTTCAGATCAATTTGACGAATGAGTTAAATCGTAGTCGGCTAATTATCGCTAGATGCGACTTAGAAAATTCAGAGTCAGAGCATATCGTTGTATTCATGATTCTGGGGAGATTACAGTTGGTGATTTGGCAGCTTTTGTTGGACGAAATGAAAGTGGTAAGACTACAATTCTTCAAGCATTAACCTTGCTAAATAGAGATGAACAGGTTTCAGAATTAGACTTGTGTGATGAAATGAATGAAGAGCTCAAAAATGAAATAAAACTGGCAGAGGGGGAGTTTGAGTTTAGTCAACATGAAAAAAGCATCATCAAAGAAAAATTTCCAAATTTACCAGATTTAAAAAAAATTAAATTATTTAGAACAAATAGAAACCAAAAAGTTCAGTATGAGTTTGAAGATATAGAACTTAGTGAAGAAGACAGCAAAGGACTTAATTCATGGGAGAATTTTTCAAAACAAATCATTGAATTTTTAGATACCATTCCAAATCATCTCAGAATACAAGTAGATACCAGTTTCTTTGAAGGAGAAGTTCCAAAAAACCAAGAGTTGTTTGATAGTGGAATGGCAGAATTTAGTAATCAATTTCACGTTATTGCGATTCAAGAATCTAAAGTAATTGAAGAATGGGAAAAAATCTATGAAAGTCCTGAAAACCAGTTTTCACATCTTCTAAGTGGTGAAAGTGAAAAGACAGCATTACAAAATTTTGTTGCATCTGAATTACATCCAAGATTTGTTTATTTTTCAGATTACAAAAAAATCTATGGCAACATCAATCTAAATGAATATCTCAGAGAAGAAAAAGGAGAAAGAAAAGAATCAATTGAATTTGTAGAAGAGTTTGATAAAGCAGAAACTGTAAGAAATTTGTTTTATTTAGCAGAATTAGACATGAAAGAACTAGATGAAGTTAAAGATAGTCCTTCAAAAAATATTAAACTTCTCAATGCCGCAAGTAACAGATTAACTAAAAAATTAAATCCAGCATGGAAAGGAGATCCAATTCATGTTGATTTAAGATATAATCCAGGAAACATAATGAGTGTCGTAATTTCAGATGTTCACAAAGATGGAACAATCACAAACACAGGGTTACTAAATAGACGTGCAGAAGGTTTCAAGTGGACGTTTTCTTTTATTGTAAACTTTGCAGCAGAAACACAAAGATCTGAATTAAAAGAAGCTATTTTACTTTTAGATGAACCAGCAAGAAATCTCCACCCAACACAACAGATGGGAATTTCTGATTTGTTGAAAAACTTGGCAGGATCAAATCAAGTTTTGTATGCAACACATTCACCATTTATGATATTTGATTATACACCAGGGAACTTACTTGTGGTGGAATTAGACAAACGAAAACATCTTAGTAGAATATTTTATGATTATTGGAATGCAGATGATAAAACACTCACTCCAATTTTGTATGGGTTATCTCGAGGCCAAGTAGAATCAATTGTAGATAGAGAAATTGGTACAAACTCAAGACCAGTAATCATTGTTGAAACAATGTCAGATGCAATGTATCTTAATGCATTTGATAAATTCTTACAAGATCCAAACATCTCAATGAATCCATTAAATGTGATTGCAGCTTATAATAAAAATTCAGTACTACCTTTAGCGATTTTTTATAGAAATCACGGTTACAAGACATTTGTTTTATTAGACAATACTGAGGAATCAAAACAAATCTCAGCTCAATTGGTTTCAAATGAATTCTCATCAGTTCAGACTATTTTCTTTGAAAGAGAAGGTAAAAAACTAGAATCAATTGAAGATTATATCGTACTTGAGGATTATTTACACCCAGTAAATCAAACTTATGAGATAAAATTAAGACAAGAAGGATTTTCAAATATTACACCTCAAGATATTGCAAATAAAGAAGGTAAAGGTAATTTAGAAAAATTAAGGAAAATTTGGCAAGAACACAGAGATGATGATTGGGGAGAATTCAACAATGAAGAGATTACAAGATATATCTGTGAGAAAATTACACTTGAGGAGACTAGTTTTCTTTCAGATAAAACTAAAGACCAATTCCGTTCATTATACAGACTCATTGCTGAGAGAATAAGACAATATCAAAATGTAATGACAAAACCAGATTTAGATAAATTTCAAAAGGCCAAAGCCTAAGATTAAAGAAGGTTTCTCATGATAAACACTAAATCAAAAAATAGAAAAGCAGTGAAAAATATTCAAGGTAAAGAAATGAAAGATATTATGAAAAAAGGAATTTTACTTTCAATAGTATTATTATTTTCACTTAGCATAGTAATTCTTCCATCAAATGTATATGCAGAAGTAGATGTAAAAAGTGTCTCATTTGAAGAGACAACAATTATCGAAGTTACAAATAATTCAAATGAAAATATCAATACTTTTAGAATTTGGCTTGGAAGTGATTTTAATTTCAAATCTTTTAAAACTGAAAAAGGATGGGTAGGTGAAAAAACACCACAAGGAGTCATAGTTTTTTCATCATCAGAGATAATCAAAGCAGGTGAAGCTGTAAAATTTGGGGTTAAAACAGATAAAGTAAATTCTGGAATTAACTGGAAAGCTGTAGATGGTAATGATAAACAAATCAATATTGGAAAAGTACTATCAAATGAATTACCAAAGGTTTCTACAAATCCAGATATCAACCCAATATCACAAAGCTCTGAAGGGAGTATCAAAACAGATTCCATATTCAGAATTGTTCCTGAAAAACCAAATGTAGGCTCTTCAATTAGAGTTACAGGAGATCAATTTGGAACCAATCAAGAATTTGACTTTTACATAGATACTAAAAAAATTGGTAGTTTTGTTACAGATGATGATGGTCATTTTATGACTACAATGCAAATTCCTGAAAATCAGAAAGCAGATAGAGTAGATTTTAAGATAAAAAATAAAGTTGGTGATGAAAAAACAATTAGCCTTAGAATAGGTGAAATTGATAATAGAATCCCAGAATCAGAAAATATCAAACTAACAATTCAAGGTATTCCAAATACAATGAACAGGGGGGACTTTTTAGAAATATTTGGAACAGCACAGCCAGGAAGTGCAATTACATCCGAAATATCAGGCCCAGATGGAAATATCATCAATACTAGAACTGCAGAAGTAGACAGTAAAGGTGATTGGGAATTAGAAGAGCCAATAATAGTTCCATTAGATGCAGTTTTTGGGAAATACAGTGCAACAATTTCAGATGGTAGAGAAAATATTTTGAAAAGCTGGTTAATTGAATCAGATAAAGTTATCGTAATTGTTCCTTCAAGTTTGAAATTTGATCAAGGTGAAATTATGAAATTTAATGGAACAGCATTACCTAACAAATCAATAGAAGTTGTGATAGAAGATCCAGTAGGAAAAGAAATTTTTGCAGATATTATTCAAGTAGACGAATCAGGAAAAGTGGAGTTTGAATATCAAACGGAGCAAACAACACTCAAAGGTACATACACAGTTATTGTAACTCAAGAACATAATAAAGAATTTATCTATACAGGTGTTGCACAACTACCAACAATCCCAGTTAATTTAGAATTTGATAGTTTGAATTACAAAGCAGGAGATATTGCAGAAATTACTCTATCAGGTAAGGCATCAGAAATAATCAGTTTGTTAATAATTGATCCTTCAGACAAACCAATTGGTGAATCAATTTCAATTACATTACAACCTGACGGTAGAGGCTCACATACTTTAGATTTGACAGGTTATGCATCAGGAGTATACACTGCAGTAATCAGTAAAGGTAGTGCTCAAAGTATAGAAATTTTTACAGTGGGATTACAAACAGGTTCTGGAGAAATTGAGATTAACACAACGAAATTAAGTTATCTACAAGGTGATTCAATTTTATTATTAGGAGATACTGCTGCAAATGTTCTATTGACAATAACTTTGATGGATCCTGATGGAAACATAATCAAAGAAAAAGAAACATTCTCAGATAAGAACGGAAAAATATCTGAAAGTACTTTTAGAATTCCATCAGAAGGAAAACATGGAATGTGGTCAATAAATGCAAAAAGTGGAGCAAACTTTGATGTTATAGAAATTGAAGTTTCAGCCCTATTAGAAGAAGGAATGATCATCAAAATAGTTGAAAAACCAAAGCTAGATGGAATTAATGATTTCATAAATATTGAGATTTCAGGAGCAGCTCAAACAGTGCAAATAAAAATTATAGATCAAAATGAAAATATAATTGAAACTTTAGAATTTCCTGCATCAAGTTCAGGTGAAATTAACCAACCATGGAAGTTGCCTAAAGAAATGGAACCAGGAATATACACAATTACAGCAAAAGACGCATTTAATGTTGCAGAAATGACATTTGTAATCGAATAAGTTCAAACAATTTTATTTCACCAAATAATTTGATGAATTGTGAACCTTAAAGAAAAAATTGCAGATTATCCAAATTTCCCTAAAAAAGGAATTTTATTTAGAGATTTTAGTCCTGTTTTGAAAGATCCTTCAGCATTATCATTTATTGCAGATGAATTTTCAAAATATTTCCATCCCAAAGATATTGATGTATTTGCAGGAATAGAATCAAGAGGATTCATTCTTGCCAGCATACTAGCATCAAGATACAACAAAGGCATGATAATGATAAGAAAAGCTGGAAAATTGCCTGGAAAAACCACAAAATTGGCATATACCATCGAATATGGAAAAGATACAATAGAAATTCAAAAAGATATCATCAAAGAAGGACAAAAAATTCTCATTTGTGATGATTTGTTAGCAACAGGAGGTACTGCAAAAGCATCTGCAAAATTAATTGAAAAGGTAGGTGGAGTAATCACAGGTTTTGCATTTTTAATTGAATTAACAGAATTAAATGGAATTAAAGGAATTAGTAAATACAATTGTAAATCATTGGTGAAATACTAATGGAAAAAGATGTAGAGATTGGAATTTTTGGAGGAACAGGAATTTATGACTCAGGTTTACTTGAAAATGCGCAAGAAGTAGATATTGATACACCATATGGAAAACCATCAGATACAATTACAGTAGGAGTTTTCAATGGACGAAAAATTGCTTTTCTTCCAAGACATGGAAAAAAACACACCATCCCTCCACACATGATAAATTTTAGAGCAAATATTTGGGCATTCAAAGAATTAGGAGTAACAAGAATCATTGCACCATCTGCAGTGGGGAGTCTAAAAGAAGAAGTAGCGCCAGGTCATTTTGCACTACCTACACAATTTTTAGACTTTACAAAATCAAGAGAAGGATCATTTTCAGAAAATGGAAGAGTGATTCACATTTCAGTTGCAGATCCTTTCTGTCCAGAATTACAATCATCAATTCTTAAAGTTACAGACAACCAAGATGTAAAAATGCACAAAGATTGCACATACGTTTGTATCGAAGGACCAAGATTTTCAACAAAAGCTGAATCAAAATTCTACAGAACAACAGGTGCAGACATTATTGGCATGACACTAGTTCCTGAATGTCAATTAGCAAGAGAAGCCCAAATGTGTTATGCATCAATCTCAACAGTTACAGACTATGATGTATGGGCAGACAAACCAGTCACTGCAAAAGAAGTTTTAGAAACACTTTCAAAAAATGTAGAAAAAACAAAAAAAATTCTAACAGAACTAATAGATATGATTCCCAAAACTAGGGATTGTTCATGTGCCAAGGCACTAGAAGAAGCAGAATTTTAATCATCTACAAAAGATTCTTTCTTGAGACCTTCAGGAATAGTCAAATCACCTTGAAGTAAATTAGTTTGCAGAGTCATTATCACATCATCTACATTATAACCTAATTTTTCTAATTCTTTTTCAGTGGTTTTGGAAAGTTTTGCACCAACATTTTGTCCACCTATTCTACCAAATGCAATTGCAGTAAAACGAAAATCATTTTCATCAATTATAAATTTACCAGTAATTTTTGCAGCCATCTGACTACCATGAATGTTATTTATGTGAACTTTAAGATCCATCATTAACACTAAATCTCAACAGAAGTGTTAACGTTGTCATCAACTAAAAAGCTCCAGTGTTTATCATCTTCAATTTTAAAATCTGTAACTTTTAGAGAAACAATTTGTTCATCTAAACACTCATGTTTGATTTCGCCATTTTCTTTTACTTTAACTAATTTCCACTTGTATTTTCCTTGCTGTAATTTACAAACACTGACTGCCCATTTTGCATCAGCATCAATTTTTGGCATTCCAACCAGATCTGCTAATTCTTCAATACCAAGTTGTTTTTCTTCACAGAAGCGTTTCTTACAAACACCACATCTCCAAACATCAACAGAACCTATTGTTCTTTCATCTATGTTGATGTTTACAGCACCAAAATAGACTGGCTGGTGTTTACATGTCTCAGTATCAATATTCAATGCTGTTTACCAATCTTAGCATTATTTAGTTCTTACATCCTCATAGGGTTTTTCTAAAAAAACTCCAATACTGTCAACTATTTTATTTCTTTTAAATTCAATATTTTCTCGCTCACACATTCGTCGATACATATTGACTGCAGTAAATCTAGGATGCATTGCTTCAAATTCAGTTTTAGAAATATCAATAAATGCTCCCAATTCCATCAGTTTTTTAGATGCATTTTGAGCATCATCAAAAGAAATCTTTAATTTTTCTGAAATGGTATTTGCAGACATTTTTCCATAACATGTTACCAATAAGTACACTTTAGCTTGAATTGGATCTAGTTTAAGTTCAGATACTAGTTGATTTTCAAGGGTTATAGAATCCATTATTTTTAAAAGAAATTTTTATTCAATAAAATATGATCTATCACAAAATCATTTTAAGGATAATTTTTTAGAAATTTTCAAAGAAAATCCCATAGCAATAAAATGAACAACTACACCCACAATCACTCCAGTCATCAAATCATCAAAAATCATCCAAACTAAAATAAATGCAATTAAAGATGGAATAGAAATAATTCCAGCCATCAGTGTTCCTCTCAAAATAATTTCTTTGATAGATAATTTGATTTTATCACCAGACAATAGCTAAAATTTTGAAAATGGTAATAAAAACCAAAGATACTTTATATTTGGTGAATGGAAATTTTTACTGTTTGGCAAGCTACAAAGGAGCATACTCAAATGAACAGTCATTAAATTTTGTAATTCCAATTATCGTAATTTTGTTTTTAGGAATAATCTATATCATGACACAGCGTGCAGATTCAGGATTTGTTAGTTTCATTTTGATTGGGGCTGCAGCATTAACTATGTTTTATTGGGTTAAAGTTCTAAAGAAAATGACAAAGGATCAAAAACCACTATACCAAACAGGTAGAGAGCAAGAAACAAAGAATTGGGTTTATGATTTGATTAAAAATGAAGGGGAGTTTGTGTTTGTTGCAGAGGTTCCAGGACCAGAAGACAAAATCGCAGTTAGACTAGTTGACGGTATGTTATACATACGTGGAACAATGGGTTTCTCAAAAGAAATTCCAATTGAAGATGCAAATAGTATGCAAATATTTGATTTCAAATATAGAAACGGTGTTTTAACACTTAGAATAAAATAATCAAAGACTTTTTGCTAATTCTAATTTTTGTGGTAAATATTTGTCAGTAATGTTTGTTAAACCATATTTTGAGAAAGCCTCCAATTCTGCTTTTCGTTTTAATCTTAGAAATACGTCTAATTCTTTTTTCCAGATTCCATCTTGGTATCTAGGATCTTTTTGAAGATCATAGCATCTTTTGATATCAGATTCAGTCATTGGTATTGTAGGCAATTTGTATTTTTCAATATCAGTAGCCCACACTCCAACCCATTTTGCATCAGGGACAGTTAGGTCTCTTAAATGAGCAGCGTTTGCTGAACCTGATTTTATAACCATTGCAATATGTTCCCCATACACATCACCATCTGTTAAAACAATAACTGGTAACTTCATTTCATCATGGAGTCTTTTCAATAATGTTCTAGTTGAACGAGGTGCTTGTCCACCAGTGTTAATAATAATTGATTTGAATTTTTTATCAACTTGTTCTTCAACAAATCTTGTAAAAAGACCACCTTTTTCAATTGCAATTACAATTTCAGCACTAGTATCAACTAATTCAGCAGTTGTCAAACTAGGACCTATGGAATAACCATCAGGGTGGTTTGACAAATTCATAGTTTTTCCCTCATAGCCAGGAATAGTATATTCTATATTCAAATCACCAAAGATAGAACTTCGTTCTTCAGGAAAAATATGAAAGTCTTCTCGAGGTCTAGAAGTTACTGCCTCCAAATCTACAATAATATTATCTGATTCAGATTGGTCATCGAATTCTATAGCGAAAGCCTGAGATGAATAATAAACATCTCTTAAAGTAGATGATTTTTTCTCATGAGTTAATCTATTTGCAAAAAATGCCAACCAAATTAATTGAGTAAATGATCTTAGTTGTGCAGAATTTCTTGAACTTCTTAAAGCAGCATTACTACCAAGAATGTATTGTCGAAGTTTTTTGTCATATACAATGTTACTAACAGATCTACTAGGAATAGAAAATTTTGGGAATTGTCCATCATTCAAATCACCATAAACTTTTGCACCATGACTTTTTAACATCTCAAGAATAGTTTTTTGTTTTTCATCAGCCCTGTTACTTCGTTCTTTAATTTTATTTGCTTCATTTTTTTTAGTTTTCATTGTCATTTACCTCCGGTACTAATTTTGATTGAGCTGCTATTTCAGCATCCAATATTTTTTGAAAGTCAGGTTCTTTTTTCTTTCCTGCCAGTTCTGTACAAAATTCTGCAATTAACGGGATATATTTTGCATATAGATTTGCCCTCTTTTTTGCCATTTCAGCTTGACCCCGTTTTGACATAAACGATGCCAACTTTCTTGACAAAAATTGTAGTGCCAATCGTAGTTCCCTTTCAATTTCTTGTCTATCTGCAACATTTTCTTTTCCTGCAGTTTTGTAAGGAATTCTAGTTGAACAAATATGAGACACGATAATGAATGGAGGCTCTCCTTTTACCTTATACCTTCCCCAATCAGTGTCATTAACAACTTTGAGAACAACATCACTACCCTCATCATAAAGTAGAGGAATTCTATTAGCATAACGATACACATGAGGTCCACCAGATTTGATATCACCACCATAAGCTATTCCCATTTCAATAATGAATGGGAATCCAGAGTAAGCAGAAGCTGGACGTTGAACAACGGCAGTAAAATCAGGATTGAAAAATTTCTTTATTCCTTTTTCCAAAGGTTCTGCACCTAAAGGAGCCAAACAACTTGAATCAGGAGCCATGAAATCATCATATTTTTGAAGTGCATCACTCAAATTGACTAATTCTTGATTGGACAAAGTTCCCATTCTTTTTTCTGGTTTGAGTTTTGCAAATTCAGCAAATTTTACTGCAGTGGTAGGACCTACACGTTGAAATCTTTTTGTTAAGAATGTGGTAAGAGGTTCTCCCTGAACAGTGTTAGTCAGTTGTTTGAAATATTGACTTTCAGGATCCATATCAACTGATTTTGATTGAGAGTCACCAAAATCCCAATAAAATAATTTTTTGTTAGGCATATCAATATCTTCAATTCTAATTTTGTTTAGTTTTTCAAAATCCATTTTTAGAAAAGACATCAAAGCTATTACAACACGAACTTGACGTGGAAGAGTTTTCCATTTTTTCTTTGCCTTATCCATAATTGAAGTAAAACTAAGACTCTTTTTTGATAACCCTAAATCTTTTCTAACTTTTTCAATCATTGCATCATCAATAGTTGGAATTTCAAATTGTGATTCAACTATCATACGTCGTATTCGTTCAACATCAATTCCATGTGGGTGAGGTCTAATTATTGTTGGAGGTGCAGGAATATCTTTTACAAATCTTGGATGACTGAATTTCTGTCCTTTAGGATCATCAAAAGTTATTGAAGCATAAGGAGTAATCAGAGAAGTTTCATAAACATAATCTCTGATTTTGTTTCCTGCCTTTGAGTAATCACCTTCCAAACAAATACTCACGCTAAGTCCTTTTTTTGAAATCTCTTTTGTAGTATGTTTTACAATTACTGGTTTGTTTTTTTGAATATCCAATAATATTTCAAATTGATTTTGAATTTTTGCATCTGAAGAACTTTTTACAGTTACAGGTTTGTTTGTAGTAATTTGACCATAAAGTATTGCCATAGTAGCACCCAATCCAAACATTCCTCTTGCTTGTTTCAGACCAAATTTTGAACCATATAGTACAGTTCCAAATGCCAGAGGGATGTGTTCTGCATCAATTCCTGGACCATTGTCTTTTACAGTCAAGATGTAGGGCTTAGGATCTGGTTTTTCAGGGTCAACTGCCTTTATTGTTAAATGAACATCAGGTAAGATGCCTTTTTGATCACATGCATCTAATGCATTTTCAACAAATTCTCTAACAGCAGTATAAAGAGAACGAGTAGGATTACTAAATCCTGCTAAATCACGATTACTGTAAAAGAATTCACTAGGTGAAATTTGATTAAATTTTTCCTTAATAGAAGACATCTTGATCTTCCCACAATTGCATTTTTTCTTGTTTTGTTCTTCTGTTTGCAGCTTCTAATTTATCATAAACTGCACCATGCATGCCGCCGCTAGAAATTGCAGATATAGCATCAACTGTTAATCGTAATTTAGTAGCATCGCCAATAATTGCAACTGTTTTTCCATAAACTGAGATGTGTGTACTAGTAAGATTTTCCATGTTTCTTCTTGCCCTACCACTTTCTCCGATAATTCTCCCTTTTATCCTTTCAACATTTGCATTAGATTTTCCAACAAACTCTCTAAGATCAATTACATGTAATGTATTCTCACCTTCTAACAAAGTCATTGCATTTTCAGGCGAAAATCCTCTACCAATTGCAGTAACGATTTCCATTGCTTTGAAAGGTTGGATTTTTTCAACATCTCCAATAGTTTTTATCAAAACTTCACCAGTTTCACCATCAATATCTAAAGACACATGACAAGATTCTTCAATTTTTAATTTAACATTACCAGACTTTCCAATCAAAACTGCAATTCGATCATTTGGAACACGAATTAATTTTTCAAAACTCATTTTGTTATTTCCTCAAATATTTTTTCTGGATCTTCAACTGTAATGCCTCTTTTGTTAAAGAATTTGCTAATGTTATTAATATCTCTTTTAAGGAATTGTTTTGAATTTGGATGTCTGAGATCAACAGCAGATCCCAAATCAAAAACTACCAATCCATTAGAGGTTTTAAAAATATTATATTCTGAAAAGTCACCATGGACTAATTTTGCTTTATGGTACATATCTTTTAAAATTGAAATTGCCTGATTGTAATCATTTTCATCTACTTCTGAATTTAGTAATTGTTTTGAGGGAGAGCCATTTTCACCCACAAAATCCATGGCAAGCACGTTATTAGTCACATTTCGAGGATTAGGTACAGGTATTCCAGCATCATAGCATTGAGTCAAATTACGAAATTCCTTTCTTGCCCAGAGATAAACTAGGTTTTTTGTTCCTTTTTTGACATGAGTAAATCTAGGATCACCTAAAATGTATGGTTCACGTTTTTTAAAATTCGAAGTACTAACAAGATAAATTTTCAATGCGACACCAGCATCATTTTCATCGACTCCCCAAAACAAAACAGATTCTTTTCCGGCACTAACAGCGCCATTGACATATGCAATAATATGATCTTTAATCATATTGTAAAGAGTCATGACAGTGGGTTTGTCTAAAACCTCATTGACAACTTTACCTTTCTTAAAACCGTCAGGTAAATGTTTACGTTTAGCTTTTGCATTTAATTTATTATCAATTTTAGATTCTAATTTTCTACTAAGTATATCAGTCATGAAAAAATACAACTCCAATATGTAAAAAATTTCTTTTCAAAAAATAAAAGTGCGTGTGAATTATTTTTAGTGCTAGATGACATTTCACATTTTATAAATAATCAAAAAAGGAACACCAGAAATAAGTTTAATTCCATTTTCAGTTCCTATTCCAAGTTCTATTGATAAAGAAACAGTTTCTTTGCCAACCATGTTTATGATTGAAGAATTTTTTAGTAAATGTTCTGCTTCTTCTTTTTCAACTAATTTTTCACCATAATAGCTTTTACTGATATTCATATCTAATTTGTCTTGAGTTATTTTTTTCCCCAATAGTTCTGCATCACAAATGTTCAGCATGGAATTGTTTTGATAATTATTAACGCGTACAGAAAATGGCATTACGCATATTTGCCTTTGAGAGTTGATTTTGCACCACATGCTTCACAAATTAAAAATGATATACGATTTTCTTTTAGAATTTTTGTGTCAGGACTTTTACATGTTGTACATTCAAGATAATCTTTAACATAGATTTGAAATAATCTAGTGAAATCATCAGGGGCTCTTCTTCCAACAAACATTGCCTTGTCACCTAGCCTTTCAGCAGGAACAGCAAATTCTTTTGAAAGGTACTGTAAAACTTTATCAGGATCTCTACGAAGTTTTTTTGGGAATTCTGAAAAATTACGTAAAAACGTCTTTTGACCTTCCCACATTACATCTACAATAGGAAGTTCAAATCGTTCAGAACTTTCTTTATTTGGGTCACCTAGCTTATCTTCAATTCGTTTAAGCAAATTTTCATAGTCTGATTTAGTCACTGAAAAATAGTGTGGAGAAGACCCTATATGGGTTTTGAAAAAGAGAAGTCGTGTGGACTTTATCTAAGACTATTCTTTTGGCATTGCGCCAATTCGGAATACGTTAGTTCCACATTCTGGACATGTACCTTTTACGGCAGGACGTCCATTCTTTAGTTTAGTTTCTTTGGGATCTTTAATGTCCCTTTTTTCTCTGCATTTTACGCAATATGCTGTAACCATTCTGAAATTTCTCAAACATAGTGGTATTTAGGAAGAGGCTGTGAATATTATTTCACTATAAACTGGATGTGCGTAATTTTTTTTATGCACGAAAAAACAAAAAACAACAAAAATTTCAAATATTTAAAGTGTAAATTAAAAAAATTCCATTTTTAGTACGAAATATCTGATTCTTTTAGGTTTTTATCAACTAAATTGTGATTATTAGAAAGATCATCAGTTATAAACTCCTAAATCATAAAGTTACAAAATGGCAACAAAAAAAGGAATTATAGTTACAATTATTATTTTAGCAGCAATTACGGGTGCAAGTTTTCTATTATATCTAACACCACAAAATAGTGAAACAACATTTGTGGTTTCAGATTATGGTGGATACATTGATGGAGTAAAAAATATTCATGAGGTTTTACAAGAAGAAATAGATATTGATTATCAAAATCTTCTAAATGAAAAAATTTCCCCGCAATCATACATTGAAAATGCTGAAGTAACATCCTCACAAGTCACTTCGAAAATAAGTGAATTTGTGACATCAAAACCACCTGAAGAATGGCAAGATAGTTACATTAGCTATATGGATGCAATGAAAAAATTCAACGAATACATTGGTGAAACCAAGGTATTAGCAAATTTAATTGAAAATGGAGATACAGATGATGAAATTAATGAAACGATACAAAAAATTGAATCATTAAAACAAGAATCAATTGAATTTATCAAAAATTCAGATCAAACAAGACCATAGCCTCAAAACCGAATTTTACTAATCATAAAGATTGGAAATCGTTAAAAAGCGATTCAGTAATAAAAATAGAATGTCTCAACGCTCAAAAAAAGTTGAAAAAGATGTCAATGCATCTACTGCCAACAAATTACTAGTAATTTGTATTGACAGAGACAATGATGTGGGAGAAAAAGCAGGAATTATTACTCCAGTTATAGGTCGAGATGCATGTATTGAGGCAGCACAAAGACTTGCTCTAGAAGATCCAGAAGATGCAGATTCAAATTCTATTTTTTCAGCAATTAAAACATATGAAGATTTAATCAGTAAAGGCTACCAAGTTGAAGTTATTACAGTAGCAGGAGTTCAAGATAGAGGAGTTCAAGCTGATGAAAAAATTCTTGCAGAAACAAAAAAAGTTTTAGAGATATTTCCAGCAAACGGGGCAGTAATTGTTTCAGATGGAGAAGATGATGAAAGTGTTATACCAGTTATTCAAAATGTCTTACCAGTAGTTTCAGTTCAACGTGTAGTAATGAAAGTTAGTAGAAGTGTAGAATATTCTTATGCAGTTTTTGGAAAATATCTAAAAATGCTTGCATATGATACAAAATATTCAAAATTCTTTTTAGGTGTTCCAGGAATTCTTTTGTTAATTGGTGGAATAGCTACAGTATTTGGATACACTGCAGAAATATTTGCAGTTCTTGTAAGTATTTTGGGCGGAGCATTTTTGATTAGAGCATTTGATATTGATAGAGCATGGTCAAGTTGGTCCAAACCAACGCCGATGGGTTTTATCAGAATGTTTACAATGGTTGCAGGAGTATTACTAATTTTATCATCAGTTCCAGCTGGTATTAGTGCAATTGATGCAAATTTGATTGAATCAGACTCACAATTCATTTTAAAAATTACAGATAAAATGGTTATTGGACAATTTGTTTCTGGTGCACTGCCAATACTATGGATTGGCATAGGTTCAATATTTGCAGGAACACTACTCAGTAATTGGATTGGAGGAGTTCCAAGACAAATCAGCGATATTTTGAGAATTATTGTTTTAGGATCCATATATCCAACAATGTTACAATTTACAAATATTATGATTCATGATGTGAATTCATTTACTCTAGTTCCACCGCTTTTAGGAGGACTAGCAGCCACATTGATTTCTGCAACAATTCTCTTTAAAAAATATAAAAAAAATAAAGACCAAGAAATGATTTCAGATTAAAGTCAGTTTTAGGCATAAAAAAAGGACTATTTGAAAAACACTGATATCATCTTTTATCAGTCAATTATCAAAAGGTGAATAAAAATAGGTAAATTAAAAGAAATAATTTTTCAACTGTCAGGACTTTACAAAATTTATGGTAAAAGATTAGAAAATGAAATTAAAAATGGGGATATTCCAAATCATGTTGCATTAATTTTAGATGGTAATAGACGATGGGCAAAAAGACATCTCTCAATACCAAAAAAAGGTCATTGGAAAGGTGCAGATGCAGTTGAAAATCTTCTTGATTGGTGTGAAGAATTTGATATTAAAATTGTGACACTTTATGCACTGTCAGCTGAAAATTTAGATAGAAATGATGAAGAATTAGATCATCTTTACGAATTAATTCAAATGAGATTAGAAAAATTGTACAACGATCCTAGAATTCATAGATGTAAAATGAGAGTTACAGGAATTGGAAGAATTGAATTGTTACCAGATTCAATAAAAGAAATTTTAAAGAAATTAGATGGTGTTACTAAAAACTATGATAATCATTTTCTAAATATTGCATTAGCATATGGAGGACAAAATGAATTAGTTGATGCAGTTAAAAAAATAGGTGAAAAAATTAAAGATGGTTCTCTAAACATTGATGAAATCAATAAAAAAGAAATTGAATCAAATCTATACACATCATATTTACCACAATCATCTCCAGACATGATTTTAAGAACATCTGGGGAAAAAAGACTGAGTGGATTTCTAATGTGGCAAAGTGCATATAGTGAATTAGTATTTATGGACATTTTTTGGCCTGAATTTAGGAAGATAGATTTGATGAGAGCAATTAGAACTTTTCAAGTAAGAAAAAGAAGGTTAGGAAAATGATTGAAGAAACATCTGCAGGAATTGTATTATTTAGAAAAGAAGATTCAAAAAAAATATTTTTGTTATTAAATTATCCATCAGGCCATTGGGATTTTGTAAAGGGGAAAATGGAAAAAGGGGAAACAACTCATGAAACTGCAATTAGAGAAACAAAAGAAGAAACTGGAATTACAGATGTTGAATTTTTAGATGGTTTTGAAGAATGGATTGAATATAATTTTCAATATAAAGGAGAACTAGTGCAAAAGAAAGTTGTTTTTTTCTTGGCAGAAACAAAGACTAAAGAAATTGAGATATCACATGAACACCTTGGTTATACGTGGGTAGATTATAACACTGCAATGGAGAAAACAACATTTGATAATGCTAGAACAGTTCTAACTAAAGCTCAAACTCTACTTTCCAAAACTCTGTAATTGTAATTCTTTTGCAACATTAACTGGATTTTTAGAATTTAGAATAGTCCTACCAACAATCAAATAATTTGTTCCAGATGACATTACTTCATTTGCACTTCCACCTTGAGTTCCAACACCAGGAGAGAAAATGCTAAGATTTTTTCCTGCTTTTTTTGAACAGTGTTGAATAATTTTTGGAAAAGTTGCACCAACTACAATACCATCAACTTTTGCAGTTAAAGCCCAATTCAAAAATAATTGGTATAGTTGTTGTTTTTTCCCCATTTTTACTTCCATATCATACGATAATTTAGCCTCAGGGGCACTCATATGACATAAAGTGATTACACCTTTTTTGTTTTTGTGAGCAGATTTTACTAGATTTTTTAAACTATCAAGACCCATGATAGGATTTGCAATAACTGCATCAAATCCCAGATTCCACAAATGTTCTGCAGTAACTCGATTTGTATTTCCAATATCATTTAATTTGATATCAGCAATTGTCTGTAAACCATATTTGTGTGCAGTTTTGTTAATTTTTAAAATATCTTTACCACTAAGAGGTAAAAGTAAATGAAAATTTAATTTTATTCCACAAAGATATGGATGTAATTTTTTGATATTTTGAATAGTTTTTGTTTCTAAGTTTTTTACAGAAGGATCATAATCATTGGCAAGAATAACTGCTCCATTAGTTTTTGAGATCTTAGAGAGTCTAGTTTTGAAGGTGTACATAATCAACCAAAGGATGTGTGTCTTTTAATTTTATAATTTTGATATAAGAATAACCGTGCTCAGAAGGATTATCAACAAAAGATGGTTCAGATCCATTTGAAGGTGAGAATTTCAAGAAAGGTTTGCTTGGATCGCTACTCAAAACAACATGACAATAGTATGAGGTACCCTCATCATTAAAATTCATGAAAACGCCTAATAGCCATTTATCGTTATGTGGGAATAAAAACAAAGGAAATGGTATTTCATCAAAACCCCAAGTAAGTTTTGCAAGACTAGAAGTATCTTCAAGTTCAATTGGTTGGTATCTATCTAAAGTTCCATTTCCAGGTTTCAAAGTTTTTGGAAGAGATTTAATTTTAATTATTGGGGAATACAGTTTGCTAGAATCAGAAGTGGTATCAACTATTGTAGATTCTTCTTTTCCACCTTTTAATCCATAACAAAGATAATGACCGTTATGCTCTAGCGGAGTAAAATATACAATTGGTTTTTCTTTTAGAATGTCCATTTGTACTGACAAAATTTTTTGTCCATGATAATCATGTAAAAATGATACACGAGGTGCACGCTCAAGTGCACATACGAGCCTAGAAAATTCTAAAGTTGAATTAACTTGTACATATCGAGGTAATTTATCAGTAGAAGTGTTTTGTAATTTTTCCACGAAGATGTTCAACAGATAATCAAATTAAACTTATCCAAAATAATGGAGCCTAGTTTCTTCTATCAACAACATCGTTAACTTCAGGACCAGTTCCAATTATTGTAACAGGCACTTTAAGTTCATCTTCAATATTTTTTATGAATGATTTTGCATCAGAAGATAATTCATCATAAGAAGTTTTTCCTGCACAATCAGAAAATAAAACATCTAATTTAGTAATTGAAATTTGTGTTGCACCATTAAGCATGATTGCACGCCTAGCTAAATCAAAATCAAAATCAGCTGCACGTCTTTGACGGCCAGTGACGGTTCCAAATTCAGACCAGCCTTTTTTCTCAGCCTCGTCTAAAGAAAGTTCTTTGTCAAGAGGTCCTGTTCCAACACGCGTAACATAAGATTTGAAAACTACAATTACCTCATTTACTTTAGTAGGACCAATTCCAACATCAGCACAAATTCCTGAAGCAGTAACATCCTTTGAAGTAACAAAAGGATACGTTCCATGCCACAAAGAAAGAAATGTGCCTTGAGTACCCTCAATCAAAACATGTTCATTTGCAGATAATGCAGAATTTATCTCAAGAGGAACATCAACAATTAGAGGAGACAGTGAATCAAAATCTTTTGCAAGTTTTAAGACTCTCATGGCTCTATCAGCATTAGCAGGACCAGTTCCAGAACCAGTGCTTCCAATTTTCTCTTTTAATTCACCTTTAGAATCACGAGTTAGATGAGTTTCTTCAATAACTCCACAATGTTTATCGATAAATGAACGCCCTGAAACATCAAAATCTTCAATCTCTTTTTTTAAAACATCAGGATTAATGACCACTCCCGGACCAATCATCACTTTAGCATCTTTATTTAAAAATCCACTAGGAAGCATTCTAACTTTGTATACTTTGTCGCCATCTCTAATTGTATGACCAGCATTAGGACCAGCACCACCACGGACAATAATTGTGGGTTTATCTTTGATGGCTAAATACGAGATAATTTTTCCTTTACCTTCATCTCCAAAAAAACCGCCAACAACTACAGTTGATGTCATATTGAAGAATCACTATTTCGTTTATTTAAGCTAAAGTGTTTCAACATGATTTTATATCCAAGATCAATTCTTTGAGATCGATGGTTGGAGAGAATTTTGCAGGAAACATCATAGTTAACTTGGCAAATCTTCCAGATTTTTTAAGAAATCCTATTTTGAAAAAAAGAATGATGGAATTTTTTTCATTATCAAAACCAGATCAAGATGAAGTCATAAACAATGCATTAGAAGCAGGGCCCACAATTCCATTTCCAAATTTTGCAAAACTTTTCAAAACATGGCTTAAAATTTTGGCAACTCTTTCAGAAGAACAAAGAGAGGGATTATTTTTAGCATACATTTCAGAAATATCACAAAATCCACAAAAACTAATTGCGTTTAATTTAGATGGAATTTTAGAAATCTTTTTGACATTAGATGAAAATGAAAAAGATGTTATTTCAAATACGGTTAAAAGAATTATCACTAATTTAGATGTAGAACAAAAAAGAAAAGTTATGATTGTAGTTCCAGATAATGCTAAAAAACATTTGAAATTTTAGATAGTAGGTTCATCAGGCTTTCTATTATCCTCATTTGAATAATCAATTACTTCGCCTTCAGCAGACAAAACACCTACAAAGATTTTTTCGTGTTTTTTCAGTAATTTTCTATGATCAAGCATAGACATGTCAAGTTTCATTTCATTCATTACCATGACTTGGTATTCTTTCCATTCAGCCCAACATTTGTTACAAGTAGGATATTTTTCAGCAACTACACCTAATTGTTCTGTTTCAGGAATTGCATTCTTACATTTAGTGCAAGTTCGACTCATAGAAATTTAGAATAATAAACTCCTTTTATCTTTTTTTGAATGTAAAGTACAGATTTCTTTATACTTTATCACTTCTTATTATTCAAAAATCAGTATGATTAGACATGTCATACTTGCAAAACCAAATTACAATAGAACAATACATTGATTCCATTACAAATCGTTCAAAAAAGAACCATGTGGGTTCTATTCTTAACATATTCAACAGTTTTTGTAACCAAAAATACAACAAATCAAATCAAAATGTACTTGATGATCTAATTGATGAAATAAAAAAGACTCATTCTAATGATAAAGTCTACGTATTGTTTAATCACTTTAAGGAATGGTTACTTGTTGACCATCCAGAAATTGTATACTTTATGGGAAAAGATAGAACACAAAAAAGAACAATCAAAGCTAGACATCCTAATTCTGTTAAACAATATCTAATCAAAATAAGATCAATCTTTGAAGAAATTGGAAATATTGAGATTAACAGTAGACTGTTTAACAAAAGAGTAAAGATTCCAAAGGCAGAAGAAGAAGATCCAGAACCATTTACCAAAGAACAAATGCGATTACTACTAGACAGATGCTCAAATCATAACAAGCTAAAGTACATGTTTCTAAAAGATACAGGCTGCAGAATTGGGGAATTAGTGCAAATTAGAAAAAGAGATGTGAATTATACCAAGAATCCAATACAAATCAAGATTCAATCTAGTTACACAAAGACCAAAAAAGCAAGAATAGTTTTTGTCACTATAGAAACAGCTTCAATGCTAAAGAGATTGTTGAGTAAAAAATCAGATGAACAACTAGTTTTTGGAACAAATGAGGATGCATACATTGCAACAGGAACGGAGAAAGCTGAATTCACATACTATAGAGGCCAATTAGCAAAAGACTATCCAGAATTTGGGGAGAGATACCAAAGTAACAACCGACACAAAAAAACAGTTCACTCCATTAGATCATTTACTGCCACACAATGTACTGAAGCAATTGATGAATCATGGGGTCATGGATACATTGGACACAAAAAGTATCTAGGCCAATACATTAGAAATCAAGACAAACAAGCGGAGATGTTTGTAAGATCTGAGAATTATTTGATGATTTATGAACACATTGAGGTTGTTGACTCTGATCAGAGAGTAGATGAGATGCAAAAAGATGTAGAAAAACTTCAAAAGATGATTTTGATACTTCAAAATACCAAATCAGTATAGTCCGTTACGGACTGTATTTTAGAAATTACTTCCCTTATCTAGCTAAACTAATCAATATAGTATGTACACCACAATAAATCTAAAAAAAGAGACAGTAGAGAGTCTTAGAAAAAAAGGAAAATTTGGTGAATCATTTGATGCCCTGATTCATCGAATAATGGAGGAGAATTCCAAAAATGGATAGAATATGTGCCTGTAAAGGCCCAAAAATCTACAAGCTAATTTTTGATGGTGGGAGTTTAGGAAAATATTCTATTTCAGTTTGTAAGAGTTGTAATTCTGAAATGGATAAAAAATTTCTAATTGAGGAGACTCAATTATGACTAACTGTCCATCATGTGATGAAACCATTTACTTGAAATTTCAACATGGATTATGGTTGATGTTTGATGAGATGTGTCACTTCAATCTCCATGAATGTTATGTAGAGGATGTTTAATGAAAAATAGAGAACCCACAATAACAAAAAATTCTAGATTTAGTATTTCAAAGAATGAAGAAATTTCAAAGTGCGTAGAAAAATATTCGTATGAAAATGATTCGGAGTTTATACGTATAGGTGTAGAGTTACTTTTGAATTATCATGCACATAAAGAAAAATATCAAGATCCTGATCAAATGATCCAGTTTGCAAAAGAAATTGATCCACTAATAACAGCTGAAAAGAAAGAAAAATGCCTTACAACTCTTCTAGTAAATTCATCTCAAGAAGAATTAGATAGATTCTATTTTGTTATTTCACAAGAGAGAAACAAACGAGTTAAAGATAAAATAAAACGTGCAAAAGATAAAAAATTAATTTTATCTGTGGGTGGTGAATTAGAACCTAAAGTTGGATATTGTTTGAGATGGAATAATGATATTGAATACTACGGACCAATAGAACCAAACAATAAACAATGGAATGATTTGTCTAAAGAAGATAAAGAAATTCTATTAATAGATTTGAAACAAAAACGAATAGATTTGAAAACATTACTTCCAAAACCTGAAAATTCATGTGAAGATTACCGTTTTAGAAGAATTGATTTCATCATAGATGGTATTACTAAAGGAATTGAGGATGATATAGAATAGTGTGTTATGTAGTGTGTGTTGTGTGATGTGTGTGTTGTGTTTGTATACAGTTTGTTTTGTTTAGTCTTTAATTTTTAGTGGTTGATTAGTTCTTGTTCTGTATTATTGTGAAGAGTTCCCTTCCTTCCTTTCTGAATATTTTTAGGAATTGTTCTAGGCATGATTAGGCACGAAAAAGCCTATTCATGATGAATTATGATTAATATCCTAAATTACATGATGTTAGAATCTTCCTCATGAGAAAAGTAATTCTGTATTTAGTAATGTAATAAATCGACAATCTAACACTGATTATAAATTATATTTCAAAATACAACAAATCATCATTTTTGATTAAAACATTTTTTATAAAATAAAGAATTAAAACGTCTGTTTTTCACTATTATTTATGGGCTTAGGATTATTGAGAAAAATGAAGAACTATTCTCAAATTCTTAATAAAAAATATGAAAATGAAGAGTTTTGGAAGAAATTTGGAGTTGAATATTATGATAAATACAAAAATAAAAAAGAGTGGGTAAAAAAACAAGAAATACTGTTAGTTGAACATCTAAAAACACTAGAATTTAATTCTGTATTAGAGTTTGGATGTGGTTTTGGAAGAACAGCAAAAATTTTATCTGAGAATTTTTCTATTCAAAAATTTAATGCCTTTGATTTATCTTCTCACCAGATTGAAAATGCTAAAAAATATTGTGAAGGATTAAACATTAAATTCATGTCGTCATCAATAAAAGACTTTGAGACTAATGAAAAATTTGATTTGGTATTTGGTCCTGAAATTTTAATGCATATTGAACCTAAAGATATTGAATTTGTAATCAAAAAAATGACAAGTTTTACAAATAAATATTTCATGGTATCTATATTGCCATACAAGAACCAAAAAATCCATCGAGGAACACATACATTTTATCATGATTATGAAAAAATATATGAAAAAATAGGATTACCAAAACCTTTGATAATTCCTGTTGATGAAATTAATGCAATTCATATCATTGATATTCAAAATCAATGATATGAATTGCATTAAAACCAGTGTATAATCCCAAATCAAATTATAAAAAACTCAATCCGCCCTAGCATTACATGTCTAAGAAAAAATACCTCTTTTCAAGGCCAGAAACATTTCTGAAAACAGTAAATGTTAGTCAACTTTGTGAATGTAAAGTAATAATAGATAATAAAGTCAGATATGACTCATGAAGATCAAATGCCCAAAATGCAAAGAAGATGCAGAGTTGGCAATGGATTATTCATTTGTAAAATGCAGTTCTTGTGATTTAGATATGAGTTATGGGGAATATATCAAATTTGTAGCACATAATCAAATAGAATATTCGGATATTTTGGGGGATTATACAGGTAGTACAGAAGGTCAAACTGCAGGATCATTAGATGAATGGGATTAACAATTTTGTTAAATCATTCATCAGATTAAAATAATTAGTTAAGCAATCATCTAATTGTCATTGGAGTTTTTACTAGAAAATATTCTTAATCTTGTAGGATTTTTGATAGGGTTTGCCATAGGAATAATGTCATTAATTGGATTCAGAAATACAGGTAGTCCAACACTGTTTAGATTGACATTAGCATTTTTTTCAATTAGTTTAGGATTTTTTGTGATATGGGCAGGGTATATGGCAGAAGATTTTATTTTAAAATCAGGAAACATAGAAAGATGGATTCAAACTTTAGGAATTGTAATTCAAACAGTAGGTTATTTCTTTATTGCATTTTCACATAGCATAAAATCATTTTTTCCAAAATCAAGTTATTTCAGATCAGTTGGGTTTTTCCCATTATTTTTGGTATCATCAGTCCAGTTAGAACATATTTTCAGATCAGTCTCATTCATTTTACTAGCTTATGGAGCTATTGAAACAATGTTATCGTATTTTGAGAATAAGAATAAAGGTGCAATTTCAGTTTCTGTGGGATTGGCATTCCTAGCTTTGGGGGAATTTTTAGGATGGTATTCTTTTGTCTTCCCAGACTCGTTACTATATCCAGCATCAATGATAATCAAAATTGCAGGGTTAGTTGCATTATTCATACCAGTAAGTAAAGTACCATTAACTAAAATAAAATTCGATGAAGGGATAGAATAAATCAAAATTAGGCTCAAAATTCAAAGTATTAAAAATTTGTCAAATTGTTTTATCTCTTTAGTATATCAGAAAATATCAACGCCCTCTCATAGAAATTATTGAAATAATCATTGAGAATAATGGCAGAGTATAGAACTCATATGACAATTATTGGAGATATTTTATCAACTACAAGAGATGATCTTCAAGATGAAGATGGGGCAACAGTTACTTATCTAATTAGAAAAGCAAATATTTCACATTCTAGAATTTCAAGAATTTTAAAAACACTAGTTTCACAAGGTCTCTTAGAAAAAGTGGATTTACAAGGTTCAAACAAATATAAAATTAGTCAAAACGGCAGAGAGTTTCTTCAAGCATATAATTCATTTAGAAACTTTGCAGATAATTTTGGATTAAACATCTAATCACTAGTTTCTTCAGAGTCATCTAATTCATCATCAAAATCATCTTCAAAACCAGTTTCATTTTCTGTAGAGAAGAACATGTTAGAGAATTAAAAATTATGAAGTGTTAAAAGTGTATTCAAAAGTAAATAATAATTAAACAAAAAATTACAGAATCAATATTGAAAGTAAATTGTGATGATATAGGAATTGAAAAAGCCATACAAATTGTTAAACAAGGAGGGATAGTCATATTTCCAACAGATACAGTTTATGGAATTGGTTGTGACCCATACAATAAGGAATCAGTAAAAAAAGTTTATAATTTAAAGTCAAGGGAGTTTTCAAAACCATTTCCAATTTTAGTTGATTCAAAAGAAACAGCAAAAAAAATTGTAGAGTTTGATGAAATTACTGAAAAAATTACTGAAAAGTTTTGGCCAGGTCCATTAACAATTATTTTAAAATTAACAGATGATAAATTAAAAAAATCATTAAATCTAGAAGAGAAAATTGCAATTAGAATTCCAAATAACAAATGTACATTAAAATTATTAAAAAAATGTAATTTTCTAGTTGGTACTAGTGCAAACATTTCTAATCAAAAATCTGTTTCAGATCCAAATGAATGTCTAAAAAATATGCAAGATTTTGATGTGTTCATTGATGGAGGAATAATTGATAGTAAAGGAGAATCCACAATAATTGAGATTGAAGATGAAAAAATCAAAATTATTAGAGAGGGTTCTTTGAGTAAAAATGAGATCATAAAATGTTGAATTTGATTATTACGTGTGCCAGACACCTAGAACCTGAAACTGAAGAAGAGATGATGGATATTTTAGAGGAATTTGGAGATTCTGATGCTAAAATAGCAATTACAGAAATGTCTGGAATTTTAACTGGAGAAACAAATCTTGATCCTGTTGAAGTTGTAAGAAAAATCAAAGAAATGGTTCTAGATGAACCATGGAGTATAAGATATTGTCTTAGAATCATTCCAATTCAAACAATTGTTGAAACACAAATTGATGAAATTGAAAGGGTTGTTTCAGAGTTGTCTAATCAAATTTTAGATGATGAAAAATATAGAATTTCAATAGAAAAAAGAAATTCAGGACTATCAAGCAGTGAAATCATAACAAAAGTTGCAAATAAGATAAAAAATAAAGTTTCACTTGATTTTCCAGATAAAGTGATTTTAATTGAAATTTTAGGAAGTAAAACAGGAATCTCTATTCTAAAAAAATCAGATGTACTAAGTATAGAAAAAACAAAACGTAGTATTTCAGAGTAAAACTGCTGCTTTTTCAACTAAAATATCTTCTAAAGGGGTTTTTGAATAAACAGAATCAAGATGATTTTTTGTAATCTTAAAATATTTTTTAAGAAACAAATCATGATTTTTTTGAAATAAATATACAGAAATTGAAAGTAAATCAGAATAAAGTAAATTCAATGTTTTTTTATTGCCAATAGCAATTAAAATAAAATTTTTCTTGGGTTTAATGCCAACTGCAGTAATTGCAGAAGAAATTTGTTTTGTCAATGCAAAACGCATTAGAATGTCAGTTTCAAGTTTTTTTGAAAGTAAAAAATTATTTTTTTTAGATTCTAAAGATAATGAAGTGATTTTTTTAAAGTGAGAATAATTTGCAATAAAATCACTAGAAATTGCTTGAAGATGCAACTTTGGATATTTTGTTCTTAATTCATCAATGAATTTTACATCTAAAGTCTTTTCACCCTTGATTTCCATTATTTGAATTTCTTTTTTGGCAATTTCACAAATCAATCTTTTTGAAGAACCTCCATGAATAACAGGAATTATACTAACCAAATCATTGTTTTTTATCACAACAGTTTTTGTATCCATTGCAGAAGAATCAACACCATTAATAGCAATCAAAATATTGTTCACATCTAATTTTGGAGAATTTGGGGGTTGTAGTTTTAACAATAAATCAATAAACTCAGAAATAGATACATCTGATGTGTCAATCTCTAATTTTTCAGTGGAAAAAGATTTTTTTGCACCGCCGATTAATTTTACAGTAATCATTATAGTCTAATTTAGAATTTGAAAATTAATATTTTAATGATTATTCAGATTTTTCTTCTGTAGAATCAGTTGTTTCTTCAACAGGGGCTTCAACTACAGTTTCAGATGGAGTTGTTTCAGATGCATCTGCGTTCAAAGTTTCTTCAGTTGTTTCAGGAATTTCTGCCTCAATTGATTGTTCTTCAGATTGTGAAGCAAGAACTCGGTCTTGTTTCATTTTTTCTTCACGAATTTCTTTTTTGATAAATTTAGTGATATAGCCTGCAACTTTATTTTTCAAACCTTTTGAACGAATAATTGAAATTTGATTTAGGACTTTTTTATTATCAGCAAAATCCTCACCGAATTTGGATTTATGATCTCCAAGTACTTCGTATGTGATTCGCTTAATTCTATCCATAAATCGTCTATCGATTAGGGTGTTTTATACCTATATTCCAAGAAATGAGTTCGAATTTTTTTCTAGTAACAAAGATGTTTCATCAAATGTCTTTTTGAGAATTTTTGAAGCACAAAAAATAACGCTAGGAATGAAGCTAATTTGGCCAGATTTCATTTCAAAGCACCGTGAAAATCTCACAGGACCATCAGTCTCAACAAGAATTTTTGATTCATCAGTTTTTGATAACAAAGTCTGCTTGTCATTTGCATAAATCATTACAGGACCATAAGAGACAAAAAATCCCATATCCATAGCTTTTTGGAGTTGTTTTTTACTTCCATCAAACCAATGAAGTAATGCGTGTTTTGTGTCATAAGAAGTCATTATTTCAAAAATATCATCAAGACTTTTTCTTGAATGAATTGAAACAGGTTTGTTAAATTTTTCTGCACAAGATAACAATTTTTCAAAAACATGAATTTGTCTTTTGTAATCTTCATCCCCATTAACATAAGTAGGATCTAATCCAATTTCTCCAATTCCAGAAACATGTTGGGAATTTTTTTCCATTAATGAAATAATTTTTTCTGGATCATCAATTGCACGTTCGGGATGAATTCCAATAAAAGGTAAAACAAGATTACTTTTTTTTGCAAGATTTAGTGTTTCTAAAGAATTGTCAACATCCATAGAAACACAGCATGCTTTGATTTGTAGATGATTCATTCCATTTAAAATAAAATCAATGTCAGGTAAATAATCAGGATCAGACAAATGAATGTGAGAATCAAAATGCCACGTCATTGCTTTATCAATTATTAAAATAGTCTGTATAAATCGATTCCCAGGTGATATTTTTTCACTCAGTATCTTTTTTCAGAAAAGAATGAGATAAAATTCATGAAATCATCTGAGTTAGGATTATCTGCAATGTATAGAATTTTGAAAAAGGCAGGAGCTGAAAGAGTCAGTGATGAATCAGCTGATGAATTAAGAAGAATTATTGAGGATGTTGCAGGCGATATTGCAAAAAGTGCTGTAGATATGGCAGCTCATGCAGGTAGAAAAACAGTAAAAGGTGAAGATGTAAAATTAGCATCAAAGTCATTTAGCAAATTATAATCTAAAGAGTTTAATTGTTCATTTTGTGTTTTTTAAAACGGTACTCTGGCAGAACGGTTATGCGTGAGCCTGCAAAGCTTATACAAGGGGGTTCGACTCCCTCGGGTACCTTATTCAACAACTACTTGTCCTTGCATCCAAGGGTGTAAAGTACAAAAATAATCAAATGTTCCTGATTCATCAAAAGTTAGAGTGTATGATTCAAAAGGATCCAAGTGACCACTGTCAAAAAGTTCAGTTGGTGAATCATAAAAGCCAGATGTCACACTATGAAAAGCTGAATCTTCATTTACCCATGTTACTTGATCTCCTGCACTAACTGCAACTACAGATGGAATGTAACATCTATCTTCCATCTCACATCCAGGTCGTGAAACTTTTGTTGGCATTATAACATCAGGTTCGATAATTAATTTTGGTTCAACATCATCTTCAATAGAAGATATGTTTGAAAATGAAAAAATTGACACGCCTATAATTACAATCATACCAATAATTCCCAATACGAAAATTTTTTTAATCAAACTTCATCATTTCCTTGCCAGAGTTATTACATAATTACCAAATTCTCTAAATATATAACATATTAGAAAAGAAATGGCACAAAATCCAAACGGATTACTAGAGTATATTCCAGGGTCACAGGCACTTTTAGTACAAAAAAATTGCAGTCCTCCACTTGAAGGGTTTACAGAAAATATTCGAGAAAGTATTCAAGAATATGCTGAAAATTCAAAGAGCGAAGTTGAAAAAGGTAATAATTTTCTTCAATGGGTTCTGACTAGAGTTTTTGAGGCTACAGAAGATGATGCAGCTGATGCAATTGTAGATGGAGCAAATGATTTAGGAATTGATGCGTATCTCCCAGTAGATTTTTCAGATAATACAATTATGTTATTTCAATCAAAATATGGCACATCTCATTCACTAGAAGCAATTGCAAAATTCAAAGAAGATGTAAAAAGATTACTTTCAAAAGACGTCACTAAAATGAGACCAGAGTTAGCACAACTTGTAACAAAAATTAAAGAAAAAAATCTCAAAGTAAAGTGTTGTTATGTCACTAATCAAAAAGTAGAATATCATGATGAAATGGTGGAAGTAGTCGATGAAGAAGAAATCATTCGAAAGTTATGGGAACGGATTAAGAAACCAGCTGCTGGTAAAAAATCATCAATCAAATTAGAAAGAATGCTTCGACATGAAAATACAATTTTAGGGATTTTGAAATTACGTGAATTAACAGAATTTGTAAGCAAGAATAGAGATTATGTATTTGAATCAAACATTAGGCAATGGATGCAATTCAAAACTACAGTCAACAAAGGATTGCGTGAAACACTACAAACCAACCCAAGTAAATTTTTCTTTTACAACAATGGAATAACAATTGTAGTAAATGATTTTGCAGAATTAGGAGAAAATAAGATTGAGCTTTTTGCACCTCAAATTGTTAATGGTGCACAAACATCAAATTCAATTCTTGATCATTCAAAAAGAACAAAAAACATGGATGGTTCTATGACAGTTACAATTATCAAAGCAGATGATGAACAAGAACAAAATAATATTACAAAATATAGAAACTCTCAAAATTCAGTCAGAGGAAAAGATTTAGTTTCATTAATGGATTTTCATAAATCTATAAAATCACAATTAAAAAACTGTGGTTACTTTTATGAAATTCAAGCAGGTTCTTTTGATACAAAAAATAAATCAAAACAATGTGAATATGAAGGCGAACCAACATACAACAACTATCTTCCAGATAATCACAAAAAAGTCATAGTAGCTAAAGATGCAATTCAATCACTTGTTGCAGGAATTGAACAAAGACCAACTGAAGCATACAGTTCACCGGCTCAATTTCTTCCAAGAGGAAGTAAATATGATGATATTTTCAATGATAATCTTAAAGATGATTACAGAGTTTTGTTGTACCCATACTTGGTAAAAGAATTTGCAAAAAAATCATTAAAGTATGGAAAAAAAGGCGGACATAAAACAAAAAGATATTCTACATTATTCTTTGTTGCAGTGTATTTCCGAATTCTTCATAAAAAAATTCTTGAATCAAAAGGGGATTTCAAAAATGATGTTAGGAAATTAGAGCCTATTTTTAGAAGCTTTAAGCTTAATTCAAGAATTTTAAAAGTTACAGACATTATTGTTACAAAATTTCTAGAAGACACAGTAGTTGATGATGAAATAGAACTAGCCAACACTAAACATAATTTCTTTTCTCAACATGTTTGGAATGATTCAATGCTTCGAGTTATTGACAAAAAAATAAGACAAGAAGAAGATGAAATTCTAGCCTTGAAGAAATTAGTGAATAGTTTATTTTAATTTTAAAGGTAGTAGTCCAACCAAGTAAAAATCTTGCAGGAGGTTTACATTGGCCAGACTGCCTACCTGAATTCAGTATAAACCAGTAATATTTAACATGATTTTTTTTAAAGGTAATTTTTTCTAGAATGTTTTTTATATAGATGAAAAAGAGCAGAAAACACTTTGGGTTCAAAAGAAAAATGCACACTTTGTGGAGAAACAGTTGAACTTCCTTTCAAATCAATGAAAGAATGGGGAATAGATGGAACACTTTGTGGAAAATGTTATTCAAAAAAAATTAATGAACATTATCCTGGTGAACACATTAGAGTTAACAAACACTTGGACTAATTTTTAGATAATTTTGAATATTTATTGACATTAAGGCAATTCCAAGCTAAAGGATCATCTTTAACATCTTTTTCATCTAGAAATTTAATATCAGTAATTGTTTTTTTCTTTTTTAACAAATTTACTTGAAAACTAGAGAATTTTTTGCAATCACATTTGTTAAACAAACATACATCGCCATCACCCTCATCGTGATCTTGGGCTTCATGACCACAAGAACATACTGCATCTTTTTTTGCATCATCAAGTAATTTATCAGTATAAACACCTAATCTAAGATAAGCCTCTCCATCATGACCCTTTTTGAATCGTTCATAATTTTCAGATTTTTGTAGTACTTTGTAAAAAGAAAGGTTTGTCGCAGGTTTTTGGGAATCAGATCCCATGATAAACCAATACTGATCATCGTCTTCTACAAATCTAATTTTGATTGATGGATCTACCCACCAATGAATAGTGTCATGCCATAATGAGACAGATTCTTTTCTATCAGAGAATAAAGGAACTACATTCATTCGTAAATCATAGTATCTGTAAGCAACACCTACAAACTCATCAAACCATGGGATTGATGATTGAGATGACAATGAAAGAAAATCAGGTATTGCGTATTTATCTGATCTGAATGAGAGGTAATACTCTTATATCTTGGTTTTAAACTAAACTACACATGGTTTCCTATAGAACAAGTATGCAAATTGTCGCAGATTTACTAACAGTTACTGAACAGTCTGGACAAGAAGGTATCAAAACAACATCCCTTCTAACAAAGGCAAACTTATCACATTCTAGATTATCCAAATTCTTAGGAAATTTAACTGGTGCAGGTCTAATTAACAAAATAGAATTTGATGGTAAAAACACATTTGTCATCACACCAAAAGGCAGACAATATTTGGAATCATATGTTAATTTCTCCAGTATTGCAGGATCATTTGGATTAGAACTTTAAGGAAAAAAAGTTATTTTTTAGATTTTCTTCTCTTGGTATTTGCTTTTTGACGTTCTTGCTTGTCTTTGTAAGAACTGTAGAAAACAATGATGATTATTCCGGCAATAGAGCCATAAAATAATGGAAGGTATGGTTCTGGTCGTAAATCACCAGTAGAAGGAGAAACAAATGCAATAGGAATTCCAACAATCATGAAAACAAAAACCACCATGAGATACTTGTCCATGACGTGAATGATTTACAAAACCATATATCTTTTTGATTAGTTCATCAATATTGAATTAGTATGAGTAAAATTGTTGATTTAGGTGGTTTTGCGCTAATAGCAATAATGATCTTATCATTTGTGAGTTTTTTAAAACCAATTGGAATTGAAAGCGGTACATCATCACCAGTCTTTTGGATATGTGCAGTAGGAGTTCTTGGAATAATAATTTACAGAAAAATGAAAAACAAACAAGAAGAAAAAACAGAATAAATTGTTATCAAACAATCAACAGTAAATCAACCGGCAGATCTATAAAGGACAATTCTCACGTTAGTAATGAGAGGATATGGGAGAACAAAATAAAGAATGGTGGAAAGGCTTAGGTGTCGAATTAGAAACAGACATTGAAACTTTTGATGAAAAATAAACTCAATTTTTAAAATAATTTTAAAAGCCTTGAACGGGGTACGAACCCGCGACCTAACGCTTACGAGGCGTTCGCTCTACCAGGCTGAGCTACCAAGGCATGTTTGAACAAATCCATCAGAGTTAATAAAAAGTCTTTCTGAGTTTGGATAATTGAAAAAAACAATTTCAGGAATTAGAGGAATTTTTGGCAAAGATCTTCAATTAAGAGATACAATGGAGTTTGCAAATAATTTTTCAACGTTAATCAAGTCAAAAAAATGTGTTATTGGAAAAGATACAAGACCAACTGGCTCTATGATAAAAGAAACAGTCAGTGCCACATTGATGAAAAATGGAATCGATGTTTTTGATTTAGGAACAGTACCAACTCCAGTAGTATTCAAAGAAGCAAGAAAATACGGAGCAGGGATAGTCATTTCATCATCACACAATCCAATGGAATGGAATGGAATGAAATTCATCATAGACGGGAGAGGAATCAATGAGCAAGAATTACCGCAAATTATTGAACATCAAGAAACATTACAATCACAAATTGGAATTGAAGAAAAAATCACATCATCATACATTGAAGATGCAGCACAAATCATAGGAAATATAGAAAATCAACCTGAAATTGTGGTAGATATTGGAGGGGGTGCAGCAAGAGGATTTGCACCAGAATTACTTGAAAAAATAGGATGTAGCGTCAAAGTTCTAAATAATGAGCTATCAGGCAGCTCAAGAGGACCAGATCCAACATCAGATAAATTATTAGAATTATCCCAAGCTTCAATTAAAAAAGAAATTGGATTTGCATTTGACTTGGATGGTGATCGACTAGTGGTAGTTAGAAATGGTAAAAAACAAACTCCAGATGTCACATTAGGTTTAGGAGTTGCAAAATCTTTAGAGTTAGGATTTAAGAAATTTGTATTAAGTATTGATTCTAGTGTGTCAGTTGAAAAATATATCAAAGAAAATGGTGGAAGTGTGCAAAGATCTAAAGTTGGAGAAGCAAATGTAATTGATCTTATGTTAAAAACATCTGCGCAAGCTGGTGGTGAAGGAAGTAGTGGGGGATTTATTCTACCAGAATTCAATTATTGTCGAGAGGGTATTCTTACAAGTGGTTTGATTGCATCAATGTTAGGTACATCAAAATTTAATGAGATTTTAGATTATATGGAAAATTATTTTCAGATTAGAGATAAAACAAAAATAGATTCAAATTTTCACGATAAAGTTATTGAAGAAATAAGTTCTAAATTTGCAAAAGAATATTCTGAAACAAGTACATTGGATGGATTCAAAGGGATTATAGATGAAAATAGTTGGGTATTGATAAGAAAATCAAATACTGAAGATATCATCAGGGTTTCTGCAGAATCAAACGATAAAGAAAAATGCAAAAATATTGTAAAAAATACGTTAGAGATGGTTAAACAAAGTTATGAAAAAATTAAATGAAGCCTCAATAATTGAAATTTTTCAAAAAAGTTTAGGAAAAAAGAAATTTGTTTCAGAAGATGTAGAATTTTTCAATATAGGAAAAACACGAATTTTTACAAAAATAGACACACTTGTTCAAAGTACAGATATTCCGCCTAAAATGAAATTATCAGATGCATCAAGAAAAAGCATTGTAGCATGCATTAGTGATTTTGCAGCAAAGGGTATCAAACCCAAATACGGAGTAATATCAATAAATTTACCAAAATCAATTTCACGCTCAAAAATAGATGAGATTGTTAAGGGATTCAAAAAAGCCAGTAAAGAATTTGACATAGAAATTTTGGGAGGAGATACAAATGAAGGTAAAGAAATTGTGCTAAATGTTTGTATTTTTGGAGAAAGTAAAGATTTTGTCAGTAGAAAAGGTTCAAAGGAAAAGGACATAATTTTTGTTACAGGTCCATTTGGCTATACTGCTTTAGGATTGAAAATGATTCTTGAGGAGAAACAAAACAAAGTAAAAATTGTTAAAAAATCTATCAACATATTCACTAATCCAAAACCCAGACTAGTTTTTGGAGTAAAAAATAAAAAATATTTTTCCTCATCAATGGATTCTAGTGATGGGTTATCCACTACATTAAATGAAATGTCAAAACAAAGTAAAAAGAAATTTGTCATTAACAATATTCCTTCTTTAAAAGATTTAGAAGACTATGTAGAAATGAAAAAACTGAATTTAAAAAATTTGGTCTTTCATGGAGGAGAAGAATATGAATTTGTTTTTACAGTGTCACCCAAAAATAAACAAATGATTTTAAAAAATTCAAAGAAATTAAAAACTCCAATAATTGAAATTGGGTACGTTACGTCAGGTAAGGGCGTATTTTTACAAGAAAAAGATAATCAAGTTCGTTTGAAAGACTTTGGTTGGAAACATTTTAAATAATTATTCTCCATGAAGGAAATCTCTTTCAACATTGTTAATTACTTTAAACAAAATATCTGCAGGTAAAGCAGATACACATTCCTTAATCCATAAATCATCAAGATACTTTAACTGATTTCTATCTCTCTCAGGAAGTTCATCAGGATGAGAGTCAGGATAAAGTGTATGCATTTTGTATCCTTCATTTGCAATTCCCTGACATTTTTTTTCTAATGGTGAAACTTCAAAATCATTGATCGGGGTTAAAAATGATAAAGCCACAGAGCCAAGCAAAATAGCTGCTACTCCCACACCAATTGCTAACAAAATAATGGATGGCATCTAAAAGATCTAATCAATTACAATATATGAATAATAATCAATTTTAGGTCAAATTATCAAATTTTGTATGAGTTTTGAAAATCAATGTATTTTAAACCCTTTAAGGCGTGAATACACATTGTCAGAAGTTGAGGCTAAAGTAGAGGAAGCACCAGTTGAAGAGACTAAAGCAGTAGTTGAAGAAACTGAAGCAGTTGAGAAAACTGAAGTTAAAGAAGAAGCAAAGGCTCAACCAGAGACCAAAAAAGAAGGTCCTGAAAAATGGGGAATTGCCCACATTTACAGTAGTTACAATAATACAATTATTCATATGACTGATCTTACAGGTGCCGAAACTGTTGCAATTAGTTCAGGCGGAATCCACGTCAATGCTGACAGATATGAATCATCACCATTTGCTGCAATGAAAGCTGCAAATGCAGTTGTAGAATCAGCAAGAACTAAAGGATTTACAGGATTTCATATTAGAGTTAGAGCAGTAGGCGGAGTTGGTTCTAGAGTTCCAGGACCAGGTGCACAAGCTGCAATTAGAGCATTAGCTAGAGGCGGATTTAAAATCGGAAGAATAGATGATGTTACACCAATTCCTCATGATACCACCAGAAAGAAAGGTGGAAAAAGAGGAAGAAGAGTCTAGTCGACTATTTTTATTTTAACGTTACAACCTTTAGAAGAAAAATAATCAATCATAAATTCAGCAAATTTTTCATGTTGAGTATTTTTTTGATATTTTTGTAACATGTCAGAAAATTTTTCTTCAATTCCGTTTTGTAAATTAGGTTTAAACGTCAATTTGAAAAATGTCCATCCAAGTTTAGATGATGGTTCACCTAAAACATATCCGTTGTAACCACTCACAAGAGTTTCCATATGTGAAAGTGCTTTTTTTATAGACAATAAATCATCAAGATAATTTTTTGTACCAACTTCAAAAACCATACTCATGATTAATCACCAGAATCAGATGGCTTGGTGCCAAGTTTATCACTAAGAGATACAAATTTTCCATCTTGTTCGACATTGATTTTTGTTTCCATTCTAATGTTTAATCCAACTGATCTGAAAATTGATAGTAATTGTCCACCATCAACTGTTTCGTTTAATTCACCAGTTTTTATCAATTCAAATAATTTTTGAATAATCATTTTAGTTTCATTTGGAAATTGAAATTCTGCGTTTTCTAAAACTTCTAATCCTCTAAATCCTAATTTTTTAATTAGTTTATCACGAGGATTTTCTGAAACTTTTTTAGTGTCCGGAGAAGGTTCAGGTTCTTTTTGTGAAGAAATGTTTTTTTGCATTTCTTCTAATCGTTTTGCCTTTAATCTCTCAAGTTCTGAATCGTCACTCAACCCTTAATCACACCAATAGGCACCAATTTTACAACTTTAGTGGCAATTCCCAAATTATGAGATACGTTAACTACGGCATCAACGTCTTTGTATGCTTGAGGAGTTTCTTCCACCACTCCATCTTTTGTTAATGACTTGATAAAGATGCCCTTGTCATTTAGTGATTTTTTGACATCATCTTCAGTGTAATTTTGTCTTGCTTTTGTTCGTGACATAGTTCTTCCAGCCCCATGTGCAGTTGATCCAAAACTCAAATCCAAAGAATTTGGTTGTCCCAGTAATACCCAACTAGAAGTTCCCATTGAACCGGGAACTAGTACAGGTTGACCTAGATCACGATATCTTGATGGGATTTCTTCTCGATTTGCAGGAAATGCTCTTGTTGCACCTTTTCTGTGTACTACAACGTTTCTTTCTCTTCCATCGACTTTGTGTTTTTCTACTTTGGCAATATTATGTGCAACATCATAAACTAATTTCATTTCTAAATCAGATTCAGATTGATTAAACACACGTTCAAAAGATTTCCGTGTCCAATGAGTTAACATTTGCCTATTACTCCATGCAAAATTTGATGCAGCAAACATTGCTTTTCTATAAGATTCTCCTTCTTCAGAAGTATTTGGAACACATGCAAGTTCCCTATCAGGTAAAGTGATGTTATATTTTGACATTGCTTGTTCAGAAACTCTAAGATAATCACTACATACCTGATGACCAAAACCTCTAGAACCACAATGAACTAAAACAGTGATTGTTCCCTCTTTGAGTCCCATCCTATTTGCAGCTTCTTCATCATGAACTTCTGCCACTTTTTGAACTTCAAGAAAATGATTTCCTGAACCCAAACTACCTAGTTGAGGAGCAGCTCTTTTTCTTGCTCTATCTGAAACCTTATCTGGATCTGCATTTGGAATTTGACCATTTTCTTCACATACATCTGAATCATCTGAAAAACCATAACCATGATCAATTGCCCAATTAACACCATTTACTAAAACTTCATCAAGTTCAGAATTGCTTAGTTTAACTGAACCTTTAGAACCAACACCAGAAGGAATAGAGCTAAAAAGATCAGTAACTAATTCTTTTAATTTTGAACGAACTGTTTGTTCTGTTAAATTTGAACGAAGTAATCTAACTCCACAATTAATATCATATCCGACACCTCCAGGACTAATCATCCCTTCTTCAGCATCCATTGCTGCAACTCCACCAACAGGAAATCCATAACCCTCATGTCCGTCAGGTAAAACGATACTTTGTCCGACTATACCAGGAATAGAAGATACGTTTCTTGCTTGCTTGATGGTTCTACCAGATAACATTTTTTGAAGCAATGGTTCATCAGCATAAATTCTAACAGGAACATTCATTCCAGAATTAGGATCTGCTTCAATTTCATATTGATTTTCTGCAATCTTTTTTGGAGTTACAGACGACATAAGTAATGGTAAAATTTTGTTCCAATCCCATTTAAATCATAATTAAAACGATTTTTTCATAAGTAGATTTATTTTCGATGTAAAAGAGACGTAATTGTTGGCAATTTTACCTATAGACAATGGTCGTTATGGTACTAAAGAAATGATGGAAATCTTTAGTGAGCAAAAAAAAATAGATTATCAATTAGAAATTGAAGGGGCTGCTGCCATTTCTCAAAGCGAAATTGGGATAATTTCAAAAAGTGTTGGTAAAGAAATTCACAAAGCTGCAATGTCTGGAAAAATTACTGCAAAAAGAATCAAACAGTTAGAAGCAAAAAGTGACCACGATACTGCAGCACTAGTTGAATCACTAAGTGAAAAATGTAGCAAAAATGCACGACCATGGATACATTATGGATTAACAAGTAATGATTTGGTAGATACTAGTAATTCAATGCAAATGAGAGATGCATTGCAAATTATTGAACCTAAAGTTGCAAAGATGGCAATTATACTATCAAAAAAAGCAGTAAAGCATTCAAAGATTCCAGCAGTAGGTAGAACACACGGACAACATGCAAGTATCATTTCATTTGGATTAAAGTTTGCAAATTGGGCAGCAGAAATGGCAAAACATGTAGAACGAATTGAAGAAATTAAGAAAAGAATTCTAATTTGTAAAACACTTGGTGTTGTAGGGACAGGCTCATTAATGGGTGCAAAATCACTTGAAGTTCAAAAAAGAGCTGCAAAGCGATTAAAATTATTTCCAGCAGAAGTTACAACACAAGTAGTTCCAAGAGAAAGATATGCAGAATATGTATTTGAATTGGCATTAATTGGTGCAACATTAGAAAAAATTGCAATAGAGATTAGAAATTTACAGAGAACTGAAATTGGTGAAGTTGCAGAGCAATTCAAAAAAGGACAAATGGGAAGTAGTGCAGTTCCAGTAAAGAGAAATCCAATTAAAAGTGAGCGAGTATCATCATTATCAAAATTAGTACGTAGTCAAGTAGCATTATCATTTGAAAATATTCCATTATGGCACGAACGAGATTTATCAAATTCTGCAAATGAGAGATTTGTAATTCCAACTGTATCTATTCTAGTTGATGAAATGCTAGAAACTATGACTAGAATTGTTTCAAACTTGATGGTAAATGAAAAAAGAATTGTTGATAATTTACTGATAACAAAGGGACAAATCTTTGCAGAGTTTGTACTAGAGGCATTAATCAAAAAAGGTATTCCAAGATTTGTTGCATACAGAGATGTTCAAAGAGTTGCATTTTTGGCAAATGACAAGGGAATGTTTTACAAAGATGCAATAAAAAACGATAAAGCATTTTCTTCAAAATTAACTGAAAAAGAAATTGATGCAATATTTGCACCAGAAAAACATCTTGGTGCATCACCTGCAATTATTAGTAATGTAAACAAGTCAGTTCAAAAAACAGTAAAAAAATTTATCTAGTTTTTAGTAAAGATTTGTGAATTTTAGTTCCATATTGTAATGCCTTTTTTCTCTTTGTACAAGAAAGTTCAGGGACACCAACGTCACTTGCTAATTTTCTAATAATGTGTTTACGATAAAGATCCTCAGAGTCATGAATTTTTTCAGATATAGGAACAGTTTTTGCATATTCGATGAATTTTTGTGATAATAATGGTTGTAGTATTTTTACTCCAAATTCTGATGCAATCAAATTAACTGCTTTCATCATTTTTAATTCGTTATCTAATTTGGTAATCATTACTTCGTTAATTTGTGATTCACCACCAGAAAATGCTTCTCTGTATGCATTGTAACCACAAAACAGTTCATCAATTCCATTTGCTGTAATTACTGTATCAAGATTCAAGCTGTTTGCCAATTTTGAAACATAATGAAACGCAATACAGTTTTCATTCCAAGATAGATTGTCTGTCTTTATTGTTTGATTAATTTTTGATGAAATAGATGGGAATAATTCAGGATCAATTTCTAAAATATGATGAGGATATTTTAGAAGTTCATTTACTTCTTTTGCAAATAAAATATCATGAGAATCTGCAAATCCAATTGTCAATAATGTAACATCAAATCCCATATCTGAGCAAATTTTTGATATCAATGTACTATCAACACCACCTGAAAAAGCAATTCCAATTTTTTTCTCTTTTACAGTTTCTGAAATAGAATTTTTGATATACTCAAATAGTGTTTTGTTCATTTCATTCATTTTTCTTATTTTCAATATAGGGTAAATCAATCTTTTAATTTAACATTAAATCTGAAATAACATGATGAGATTATCTCAGCTAGATATTGAAGAAGAGCTGAAAAATCTTTCTGGATGGAGTGTTATTAATGAAAAACTACACAAAGAGTTTGAATTTGATAGTTTCAATCAAGCATTCGGGTTTATGACAAGAGCTGCAATGGAGATAGAAAAGATGAATCACCATCCAGAGTGGTTTAACGTATACGATAAAATCACGATAGAATTGACAACTCATGATGCTGGAGGCATTACAAAAAATGACATTAATCTAGCAAAGATTCTAAATTCATTAGAATAGAATTTCAGGCACAATTATTACAGAATTTATATTATATCTGAAGGGAGAGGACTTCACATGGCAACAAGCCCAACTATTCTAGATTCAGATTTCAAATATATCGATAAAAAAGGAAATTTGATGAAAACTAGAACAGAATTAACTGTAGCTCAAATGCTTTCATTTCTAGAACAAGATTACAAGTACAATCACAGTCTCACATTAAAAAATGGAGATAAAGTCACAATTGATTTTAAAACAGAAAAAGGATTGATTGAAGTAATTGATAATGATGAGGATATTGCAAAATACAAACAAGTCAAAGAAGACTTTCCTGATCAAAAAATAATGGCAATAGGACACGGAAAATATGCTGCACAATTAAAAGAATTACAAGATATTGTATTTTACGATAAAACACCTCAAACAGGTTCCATCTTTTTAGATGATGCATCATTTGCATTTGATTATGCACATATCTTGCCACTAGTTGAGAAATGCTCCATACTACATGGACACACATCATCAGTAATGGTAGAACTAGTTGGACAGATGAAAGACAATTTACTTGTAGACTTTGGTATTGCAAAAAAAATTGTTAAAGAAGTTTTAACAGCATTTGATCATAAATTTTTCATTAATGAAAAATACAAAGTATCTGAAGACGACTCTCACTATGTCATATCATTTAATGGTCCTAAAGGAATGTTTGAGTTACAAGTTCCAAAGGATACCACATATCTTTTAGAAGGAGAGGCAACAGTTGAGAATCTTTCAAGTGAACTTATCAAATTACTAGCACCTAAAATGCCATCAAATGTAGAAGCAGTAGGAGTTTACATCTATGAGGGGTATAACAAAGGATCTCATATTATTTCAACCATAGAAAGATAGTAACATGGACGAGCCAAAAATATCAGAAAAAGCATGGAACCCAGAATTAGAAAAACGAGTTCTAAAGAAATGGCAAGATAATGACATTTACAAATTCACACCTACTGATGATAATTACACCATAGATACGCCTCCACCATATCCATCAGGCAGACCATGGCACATAGGCGCTGCTGCTCACTATTCCCAGATAGACATGATTGCACGAACTGCACGCATGAATGGAAAGAATGTCTATTTCCCAATTGGAATTGACAGAAATGGATTACCTGTAGAATTCTACACAGAAAAAAAACACAACATCAGAATGCGAGAAACTGACAGAGAGGAATTTTTGAATTTATGCAGAACAGCACTTGATGATTTAGAAGAAGAGATGGTTTTGATAATGACTAATCTTGGTCTAAGTGGGGATTTAAAAAATCACTACAGAACAGATTCTGAAGAATATCGTGCACTAACACAATCTACATTTATCACACTATGGAAAGAAGGAAAAATTGTTCTAGCAACAAGACCTAACAATTACGATTGGGTTTCAGGAACTACAATTGCTGATGCTGAAATTGCATACCAAGATATTCAAACAAAACTAGTTCACATGAAGTTTAAGATAAAAGATACTGATAAGACAATTAGTATTGCAAGTACAAGACCAGAATTACTCTGTGCATGTCGTACTATAATTGTAAATCCTGAAGATGAAAGATATGCTCCATTTGTTGGAAGTAAGGTAATAGTTCCAATTACTAATGCTGAAGTTGAAATCAAAACACATCATTCAGCACAACAAGACTTTGGTTCAGGTGCTGTAATGGTTTGTAGTTATGGTGATCAAAACGACGTTGCATTGTTTAGAGAAATGGAGCTTGAAGAAATTGTTGCAATTGGATTAGATGGAAGAATGACTGAAGTTGCAGGAGAATATGCAGGACTAAAACCAAAACAAGCAAGAGAGAAAATTATTACTGATTTAGAATCAAATGGATTTGTAGAAAAGATTGAGGAGGTTAATCACAGAACACCAACTTCAGAGAGAAGTAAAATTCCAATTGAGATCATCCCAATGGAGGAATATTATCTCAAACAAAAAGAATCTGTTGAAAAAATGAGAGAATTAGGCTCAGAAATCACGTTTTATCCATCAATGCACAAGCAAATTTTGATGAATTGGCTTGATTCAATATCTATTGACTGGCCAATTTCTAGACGAAGATACTATGGAACAGAGATTCCTATCTGGTATTGTTCTAGTTGTAATGAACCACATGTTCCTGAACCCGGAAAATACTATCAACCATGGAAAGAAAAATGTCCAATAGACAAATGTACTAAATGTGATGCGACTGAATTTACTGGAGAAGATAGAACTTTTGATACATGGATGGATTCCAGTGTATCACCATTGTTTGTAACAAAATATCACAAAGATAAGGAATTTTTTGAGAAAACATATCCAACATCACTTAGACCACAAGCAAAAGATATCGTAAGAACATGGTTGTACTATACTCTTTTACGATGTGACCAACTAACTGGAAAAAAACCATGGACTGAAGCTTGGATTATGGGATATGGATTGGATGAGAAAGGAATGAAGATGAGTAAAAGTAAAGGAAACGCAATTGATCCATTACCAGTAATTGAAAAGTTTGGTGCTGACACATTCCGATTTTGGAGTGCAAGTGAGATTAATCACGGTTATGACTTTAGATGCAATGAACAAAAAATAGAATCAACAAGGAAATTTCTAAGTAAACTATGGAATGTCTCAAGATTTTTGTCAAGTTTCCCAATAGTCAAAGAAGGAAAACCAACTACAGTGGATAAATGGATTTTATCAGAACTAAATAATTTAATTAAAAATTGTAAGAAAGGATATGATGAGTATAATTTCTTTGTTCCAGCAATTGCAATTAGAGAATTTACATGGAATCTTTTTGCAGCTCACTACATCGAAATTGTCAAAAAACGAGCCTACGGAGAAGGATTTTCTGAAGAAGAAAGAGATGCAGCAATCTACACACTACACAAAGTACTATCTACAGTTCTAAAGTTACTAGCACCAATTACACCATTTATCACAGAACATCTCTGGCAGACATTATATTCAGAAAATAGCATTCATTTAGAAAAACAAGTGGAAGCTGAAGAAGTAGAAGACTTTACAGAAATTACAGAACAAGTGATTCAGTTTAATTCCAAAGTCTGGAATGAGAAAAAGGCAAAAGAGTTGTCATTAAAAGATTCTATTGCAGTTGAAATTCCTGATAAATTATCAGAGTTTGCAAAAGATTTGCAATCAATGCATAATTTAGAATAAATCTATAAAAATTAACAATATTTCTAAATCTAATTTTAAAATTAATTTTTAGATTCTTTAACCAAATTAACAAAATACTTGTGAACTGCTAGATCATCGGTTAATTCTGGATGAAATGATGTTCCAATAATGTTACCTTTTTTGATTGCAACGATTTTTTCATTAAACTTTGCCAATACTTCAACATCACCAGCTGATGAAATTGCTGGTGCACGAATAAATATTCCAGGATAATTTGAAATCCCAATTGAATCCATTGAGATATCAGCTTCAAAGGATTGTTTTTGTCGTCCAAAAGAGTTTCTTTCTAATTTAATATCTAGAAAATCAAATAATGGTTGCTTAGTTTCTCCTATAACCTTGTCACTAGCATTGTTTGCTAGTAAAACCATTCCAGCACAAATTCCTAAAACTGGCATTCCTGATTCTACTTTTTGTTTGACCTCTTTGAGTGCACCATTAACAAGAGACATTTGTCCAATTGTAGTACTTTCGCCACCAGGAATGACTAGTCCATCCATTTCAGATATTTCCTCAGGCGTCTTTACAACATGAACTGTTGCATCCTGATTCAAATCAGCAATAGATGCTACTAATGATGATACATTCTCAATTACATCTCCCTGAATTGCTAAAATTCCAATTTTGGCACTCATGCTGAACCGCCTCTATCTTGCATACGTAATTCTAATGTCTTAACATCTAATCCTAACATTGATTGTCGCTCATCAATCATTTTTTGAGCTTCTTTTACTTTATCAGTTTCATCCCAGAATGTAGTAGCCAAAACAATTGCTCGTGCACGTTCAGCTGCATCGTCAGCTGCAAAAATTCCAGAACCAACAAAGACACCATCACAACCTAATGACATCAAATATGCTGCATCAGCTGGTGTTGCAATTCCACCTGCTGCAAAATTCACAACAGGTAGTCTTCCAAGTTTTGCAGTTTGCTCAACAATATCATATGATACCTTGAACTCTCTTGCCATTCTAACTAAATCTTGATTGTCTCCTGAATCATACATTGATTTTATTGTTCTTAGTTCATCATTTACTTTTTTAATGTGAGTAATAGCTTCTGCAACATTACCAGTTCCTGGTTCTCCTTTAGTTCTAATCATTGCAGCTCCTTCTTCAATTCTTCTCAAAGCTTCTGCCAATGATCTTGCACCATTAACAACAGGTGTTGTCATATCCCATTTCCAAATGTGACGTAACTCATCAGCTGGAGTTAACACTTCAGATTCATCAATCATATCAACATCAGTTTCTTGTAAAACCAAAGCTTCATTGACATGACCAATTCTACATTTAGCCATTACAGGAATTGTTACAGAGTCCATAATTTCTTCAATAATTCTAATACTTGCAGTTCTTGCAACACCACCTGCTTTTCTAACATCAGATGGAAGTTTGTCTAGTACCATAACTGAAACTGCACCTGCTTCTTCTGCAATTTGTGCCTGCTCTACATTTGTTACATCCATTACAACTCCGTTTTTTAGCATATGTGCAAATCCACGTTTTAGAGTAGATGAACCACGGATAACATCTGCAGAGTTTGATTTTTCAGAAATTATACCCTTTGCATCTAATCTTTCACCAGATAATGGAAGCATGAAATAATTTTTCCTAAAGACTATTTGTACTTATTCACGGATTTCAGATATTATCATATCCAATTCAGCTTCAACCATTGTAACTATTGGTGGAATAAAACCAGAAGTAGCATTTACTTCAGGCCAATGAATTTGGTTTGTTCTACCATTAAGAGTTATTTTGACATTTGATTTTTGATAATCAGTTGCATCATCTAAAATAGGAAATGATTCAGATGGGATTGCAATAAAACCAGTTTCTTTGATTAATGCTTTGATTTTATTTAATTTTGTTTCATCTAATTTTGAACGAATGTCAGGTTGGATGTATCCATGTTCAGTTACAGAATATTTTGTTTCACCGTCATTTTTAATTAAAAGAATTTCAGTTTTTTGTGCACCTGTTCTTTCAGTGATACCATTAGAGATTTTTTTTAATTGATGTTTTGTATATTCAATTTCTATTTTATCAATTGAATTTGCAGCAGACATTGGAATTTCATTTTTTGTCAATAAAGGAACTGAAATTAATAATGCAACAATTACAGGAATTGCGCCTAGTATTATGAGATTTTTTTTTACCATTAGTAATAATCAATCAAAAATTAACAGATATTGCAAATAAATCTTGGTTAAAAGTAACTTAAAATTCAAGAACAAATTTTCGATTCATGTGGGTCTGTAGTCTAGCCAGGTAGGACGATGGTCTCCAAAACCATCGGTCGTCGGTTCAAATCCGTCTGGGCCCACCATTTTTTATTATCTATTTCTTAAAACATTAAGAGCAGAGCCTGCTTTGAACCACTCTATCTGAGAAGTATTGTAAGAGTGATTTAGTAAAATTTCATCTTTATTTCCATTACTATGAGTAATGATACATTTGACTTGTTTTTGAGGTTCTATTTCATTTAGATTTACAAGACTAATCTTATCATCTTCAAGAATTTTTTCATAATCATCAAGATTGCTAAAGGTTAATGCCAAGACTCCTTGTTTTTTCAAATTTGTTTCATGAATTCTTGCTAAACTTTTAGTAATTACTGCAGCACATCCCAAAAATCTTGGAGTCATTGCAGCATGTTCTCTACTACTTCCCTCACCGTAATTATTATCTCCAACAATTATCCATCTCATCTGTTTTTCTTTATACTCTCTAGCAATTTTTGAAAATGAATCTAATTGACCAGTTAAGACATTTTTTCCTTCTCCGACTTTATCATTAAATGCATTAACTGCACCTAGTAGCATGTTATCACTAAGATTATTCAAGTGTCCTCGCAAAGACAACCATGCACCAGCTGGTGAGATATGATCAGTAGTGCATTTTCCCTTTGCCTTTACCATAAGTGGTAATTCTTCAAAATCATTACCATCCCATTTTGAAAATGGTTCTAAGAGTTGTAATCGTTTACTGTTAGAGTCAATTAGTACCTCTACATCATCAGAATTTTCAGGAGGTGCAACAAAAATTCCTTCAGGCACTACAAATCCATCTTCAGGAACTTCAGGTGCAGGCTTTGGCGGATCTAGTTTGAATTTAGTTCCATCTGAAGCTGTCAATTCATCTTGTAATGGATTAAATGATAATCGTCCACCCAAAGATAATGCAATAATCATTTCAGGACTACCAATGAAATTCAAAGTAGTTCTTTGACCATCATTTCGTCCAGGGAAATTTCGATTAAATGTTGTAATAATAGAATTTTTTTCATTTTTCTCTAATTCTGGTCTGTTCCATTGTCCAATGCATGGACCACATGCGTTTGCAAGAACTGTTGCACCAATATCAATAAGTGAATCCATTTGTCCATCTCGCTCAATTGTTCCTCTGATTTGTTCAGAACCAGGAGTTACTAGTAATGGAATTTTTGATTTGATTCCTTTTGATTTTGCTTGTTCTGCTAAACTTGCAGCTCTTGACATGTCTTCATAAGATGAATTGGTACAACTTCCAATTAATGCAACAGAGATTGAGTCTGCATAGTCATTTGATTTAACATCATCAGATAGTTGAGAAATTTTTCTTGCCAAATCAGGAGTGTGTGGTCCTACAATGTGAGGTTCTAGTGTTGAAAGGTTAATTTCAATTACTTTATCAAAGAATTTTTCAGGATTACTTTCAACTTCAGGATCTGCAACTAGAGAATCTTTGTTTTGATTTGCAAGTTCTGCAATTTCACCTCTGTTTGTATATTTGAGATATGTCTCCATTCTCTCATCATATGGGAAAACAGAACATGTTGCACCAATTTCTGCACCCATGTTTGCAATGGTTGCTTTTCCAGTACAGCTAATTGATTTTGTTCCAGGACCAAAGTATTCCACAATGGCGTTAGTACCACCAGAAACAGTTAGTTCATCAGCTACTTTTAGAATAATATCTTTTGGAGATGTCCATCCACTTAATTCTCCAACAAGTTTGATTCCAATTTTTTTAGGATACAATAATTCCCAAGGCATTCCAGCCATAGTTTCAGCTGCATCCAAACCTCCAACACCTACTGCAATCATTCCAAGACCACCAGCATTAGGAGTGTGTGAGTCAGTTCCAATCATTAGTCCACCAGGAAATGCATAATTCTCAAGAACAACTTGATGAATGATTCCTGCACCTGGTTTCCAAAAGCCACAGCCATACTTTGCAGCAGCTGATTGTAAAAATTTGAAAACTTCACTATTTTCATCAAGGGATACTTTCATGTCTACATCACCTTGAACTTCTGCTCGAATCAGATGATCACAGTGAACAGTAGTTGGAAGAGATGCTTGTTTTAATCCAGCTTGCATGAATTGAAGCATTACCATTTGTCCAGTTACATCTTGTAATGCAACTCTGTCAGGTTTTAGAAAAACATAATCTTTACCGCCGTTAAAATTTTTCTCAGTCATCTCGTTTAGATGTCCAGATAAAATTTTCTCAGTAAGTGTTAATGGTTGTCCAGTAACATTTCTAAATTTTATAATATTTTCTTTTAATTTCAAATAAACATTTGAAACTAATTCAGAGGTGGAATCTGTATTCACAAAATGCAATAAATTTATCCCGAATTTAATATTTACAATCAAAAATTTTGAAAAACAAACACAATAGGCATGAAAATTCTCAACAATTATAAGCCAAATGCATCTTTCTAATGAGATGTTGGGGGACGGTAAATTTGGTCAATAAGGGTTTCCCAAAATTTGGAATGTCACAAGCTGGTGCATTTGTTGCTGCATTAAAAAATTATAATTTACCAGATTTTATTCTAGTACTAATTGCTAAAGAATGCAAATCAGAACTTTTGGAAAGAGGTAGAATCGATGATAGATTACAAAGTATGAACGATGATGCTTTAGAATTATTACACAAAGTGTTTGTTGGTTGTAAAGAAGATGATGCAGGAAAATATGCACAATTTAGATTTTATGCATACGTCTCAAGCATGTATCACAAATGTGAAGTTATTGTTAATGATACAATTCCAGGGGCAACAGGGAAAAATCACAAAATTCCAGTGGCTGTAAAAAATAATGGAATGTATATTGCAGTTGCATACAATAAAGCAACTGGAAATCCTGTAAACAAAAAAGAGACAGTCAGATTTTATGATATGGTAGATGACATCAAAAAAGGTGATCATGGAACAATGTTAACTGATGGAATCTATGGTTCTTCAGTAGGGTTTAGAGGAGATGCACTAGTAGAACTTGAAACTCTCAGTAAATCAAGAGAAGATGATCCAGAAAATATGTTAAATTTCAAAACAGCAAACTTTGAAAATAATATTTATTCTGTTACAAAGTGTTAATTTAAAAAATTATTTTAAATTTAGTTGTGTAGTATCCATTGTAAGAAACATTGGTTTACCATCAGTTTTTTGGAAATCATCACCATATTGTTCAAACTCTAATTGTTCAAACAAATGTTTTGTCCAAACATCATGAACATCTTGAAGGAATTTTTTGTGTCCAATTCTTCTAAGCATTTCATGAAGTATTTCATGGGAAACTGTTGTACAGTTCTTTTCTGCTAAAAATAATGAATCTTCAGATTTCTTTAGAGGTTGCCAAAAAACCATTCCAAAATTTTCAGCATGATATCCTTCACAAGTACAATCAGTCCAGAAAGGTTTGAAGTGTGTTAGATAGAAATGATAGATTTCTTCTCCTCTTTGTTTATGATCTCGCAATAAAACAGGAGTGTCAAGTTTTTGAAGAATACTTCTAGGCTTTGTTAACATTTCATCACATTTGATTTCAAAATCAAATCCAAATTTTTCTTTAATCCAAATTTTGTAAAACTGACTCATCTTTTGAATATATTCAAATTCAAATTGACGTTTCTCACGGTCTTCTTCTTTTATTACAAAAATAAAATGTAAAATCATAATAAAAAAAAAGGGTGTGTTTATGTTTGGCCTTCAATACCCATCAGGGTAAGAGTTGAACGAATCTTTTCAATTTTTCTGATTTTCCAAGTAATTGTTTCTCTAAGTTTTTCAACAGTATCAGATTCGATCTTGGCCAAAATATCATATGCACCAAAAGTTCCATGAACTTCTTTTACACCTTCTAAGCCCTTTAGTTGCTGAATAATAGCTTCTTCTGAACCTAGTTCACAGTTTATTAAAACATAAGCTGTTGCCATGTACTTAATTGAAAAATCGACTATATCAATAAACCGATTAGATTCAATTTTGAGAAATCTTTAGGACTAGTTCCCAAATTGATTTGGGCACAGGCATTACAGATAATCGTGAGATTTTAACTAATTCCCAGTTTTGAAATCGTTTATCTTTTTTAATTTCTGCAAGAGTTACAGGTCGTTTCAATGTTTTTTTGTATTTTACATCTACTACGATAAAACGTTCAACGTCTTCTTTTGGATTAGAATAGGGGTTAGAAGTAATTTGCATAATTCCTACAGCTTGTCTTTCAGTTCCAGTATGATAAAACAAAACTAAATCACCAATTTTCATTTCTCTCATATGTTTTAGGGCTAAATTGTTATGAACGCCATCCCAAACAGTTGTTTTTTCTTTTTTCAATTTTTCAAAATTGTATCCTCTTGGGCCACTAGGTTCTTGTTTTGCTAACCAATACTTTGTCATTTCATTTTGGATATGATTATCAGATGTTTAATCGTTTTTCTAAATGAAAATGTTCCCCGGTTCTGACTCGCACAGATTCATAGGTCATAGCCATACGCCTCCTCGCGTTCTGAAACCGGGGTTGCCCATAATGTAGCACACCTGGGTGAATTGAAAATCACTGGTATCATCACGATCGCATCATCCCAATCCGTCTGTGTGCCTGCTCTTGGGCGATTAATAATAGATAATATCCTACTAAAAACCATTAATGAATAAAATTGACAAAAATGGTTTCTTAAAACTAAAATTAAATCACATCAGAAAACAGCTATGGAAATTCAAAATCTGTCTCTATTTTTTATAGGCATTATTATTTTGATTTTAGGGTTTTTAATAATAATTTTTGATTATCCTCAAATTCAATATTTTGAAAGTATGGATTTAAAATCATATAGTTCTCTTGACCAAGAAAGAAAGGAAACTCATGAAAGGATTGTAATGGAGTTTTCTATTGGGTTGGGAATTATAGGAATTGGAAGTTTAGTGACATCTAGTTCGTTTCTAAAAAGATTTGAGAATGGAATCAGATAAGGAGATTTCAAAACCTACAACTGGAACACGAATCTTATAATCATCAATAATTTTTGAATTAATTTCACCAATTACACCAACATCTTCATTATTGACAATCACTGTTGCACAACGTCCTTGCTCAAAAGTAGAATGAGCAGTTGTTTTAGTATCAATTTTAATATCAAAACCTGTTTTTAATGCAGATTGTAATATTGATTTGATTTCAGTAAAATTTGCATCTTGATGAACACTAATACATGAAAAATTAATTTTTTCAGATATTGGATTATCCAAAGTAAAAACAGTTCCTGTTTCAAACATTTTTTGAGGATATGATTCATGAATATTTTTTGATAAATTTTCTAACAATCCAGGAAGTATAGAATCACGTAAAATTGTATGTTCTTGACTTTTTGAATCAAGAACAGAAATAATATTTTTTGAATTTCTATTAACCATATCATAAAGAACACGTTTGCTTGTCAAACTAGAATTTAGAGATTCAAGATATCCCAATCCTATCATAATTTGTCCAAGAGATTTTAATTCAAGAGAAATGGGATTCATTTCTCCAATTGTTTGGGAAGGAGATAACATAGGCTCAAGATTTTGAATTCCATAGCCTAAAGCAGTTTCTTCAACTAAATCCATAGGTCCAAAAATATCAAATCTGTATGCAGGTATACTGCAAATGATATTTTTTCCTTTAGATGATGCATCTAATCTAGATTTTTTTAATGATGAAATAATTTTTGGTATTTTAAGTTCTAATCCAAGAGTTTGATTTATCAAATCAACATTTACAGATATTTTTCTTTCTTCTAGTTTAGGAGTAGAGTTTTTTGCACCAGAAATTTGTACAGATTCTAAAGCAAATCCTGCTTTTTGTAAAATTGTTGCAACAACTGAAAGCATGTCTTCTGCATCATCTTTGTTTATTCCAGTTACTTCAACAAAGAGGTTTTTAGATTTGGTAGTAACAGTAGTCATTGATGCGTTAATTATAGGAGGAAAAGAAACTGTTTTCTGATTTGCATCTAAAATGATTGGAACTTTGGATGAATTTCCAAGAAGATGACCATAATCTTTTCCCACATCAGTTTCTTTGAGAATATCAGTAATTGAAGAAGCATTCTCAGAATTTAATGGAGTAAATTTATGATTTCTATCCACAGTTGAATAAGTCAAAGGAAATGAAATAGTGTCTAAATCATGAATTCCAATTGATGATTTTTTTCTTTTTCTTCCAATACCAAAATGAAGATCTTCTTGCATTGCCATGAATTGTTTTATTGTTTTATCATCGATTTTTCCATTTCTTGCAATAATTCCAGTCACAAATGGACGGATTTTGGTAACATCAGGCTTTACAGAAATCAAGTATTTTTTTGATTTTTTAATTTTTAATTTTATTGCCCCAGTTTTAATTCCAAGTAAGCCTTGCAATCCAAGTGCAATTCCAAAATCAGTAGAATAATCAGGTCTATTAGGACTATACTCGACACGTACTAGATCCTTGTCCTCAGATTCTATATCCAAACCAAGAAATGGTAAAGAATCAGAAATTTGTTTTTTTGAAACTTTACCAACTAATTTTTGAAGACGAGAATAAGATAATTCAACTACTGGCATTTTGTAGCACTCCTTAACCAATTTAGATTGTTATTGTAAAATTCTCGTACATCATCTAATCCATACTTTAGCATTGCAATTCTTTCAATACCTCCACCCCATGCTAAAACAGGTTTTGTTATACCAAGAGGTTTTGTTACTTCGGGTCTAAAAATTCCCATTCCAAATAATTCAATCCATTTTCCTAATCTTTCATTATACACCATTGTTTGAAGGGATGGTTCAGTGTATGGGAAAAATGTTGGCCAAAATTTTATTTTTGTAATTCCAATTCGTTTGTAAAATTCTCTTTGAATTCCCATTAGATTTCTAAGATTAGCATCTTTTCCAACTACAACACCCTCAATCTGATTAAATTCTACTAGATGTTTGTAACTAACTTTTTCATTTCTAAACACTCTACCTAATGAAAATATTCGTGCCTCATCAGGTTTTTTTTCAGCCAAATGCTGAATAGTAACACAAGTGGTATGAGTTCTCAAAGCCATTTTTCTAGCTTCGTGGATATCCCAATTGTATCTCCAATTTTTTTTATGAGATTCAGAAACTTTTCTTATTTGATCTGGAGTTGCAATTTTTTTTGCAGAAATTCCATCAAGATAAAATGTATCTTGAAGTTCTCTTGCAGGGTGATCTTGGGGCGTAAATAATGCATCAAAATTCCAAAAACTAGATTGCGTCATAGGTCCAATAATTTCTGAAAATCCTAATGTGACAAATATTTCACGAATTTCATCTAGTGTGTCTTTTAATGGATGTGTTCTTGCAACAAAAACCTCAGGAACTTTTGCTTCAACGTCTATTGCACCAGAAGAATCAGAAATGTCAAGAGATTTTGCAGAATCAGCTAACGAAATAATTCTAGTTTTAATTATATCCTCTACAATAAAATCAGGTCTTTTCAAAAGAAGTGACAAATCATTTTTATCAATATCATTTTGGGATAATTTCTTGTCACCTATTTGTTTTAGAGTTTTTTCACCAGGAAGTATTGAAGGATTAGTTTTCAATGAAATTTGATCAGATGTTGCTTCAACCCAATTATTTTTTCTAGACAACCCCATGGCAGGACCAAAAATAGAACCAAGTTCACGTTGTAAATCAGATAATTTTTTTGAACCAGCACTCAGTGAATCAAGTAATCTTCTTTCAGGTAGTCCTTTTTGAAGAGATTCTAACCCATTTTTTCCTAAACTAATTGTACTAGTTTTTGATTCATCAACATTTGCTAATTTTTTTAGTCTAAGCCATTCAATGCCTCGTCTAATTTGATCTGGTGAAAGATTAGTAGATTTTTCAAGGGATTCTGGAGTTTGTTTAGGATTATCTTTCAAGGAAACAATAATTTTTTTTTCAATATCATGAAAAACTTGTGACAACAGTAAAAGTTCGAAAAAGACTTTTTAAACCTTAACCTAAGTCAATTTGAATGTCAGCTGATGACTTTATTGTAACTCCTTGGCATGTTGAAGGGGACATAGATTATGATAAATTAATCAAAAAATTTGGCACTGAAAAGATTTCTTCAGAATTACTAGGCAGAATAAAAAAAATCACAAATGAAGATCACTTTATGCTAAGAAGAGGTATTTTTTTCTCACATAGAGAAATGAATAGAATTTTAGATGATTATGAAAAAGGTAACAAATTTTTCCTATATACTGGCAGAGGACCTTCTGGACATACACATATTGGACATTTAGTTCCATGGGTTTTTTCAAAATGGTTACAAGAAAAATTTGATGTCAACATGTATTTTCAATTAACAGATGATGAAAAATTTTATTCGAAACAAGATCTTTCTTTGGAAGAAACTAGTAAATTTGCATATGAGAATGCTTTAGATTTTATTGCATTAGGATTCAAACCAGAAAAAACAAAAATTATTATCAACACAAAAAATATTCAAACACTTTATCCTATTGCAGCTAAAGTTGCAAAGAAAATTAATTTTTCAAATACAAAAGCAACGTTTGGTTTTTCCAATGAAACAAACATTGGTATGATTTTCTACACATCATTACAATCTGCACCATGTTTTATTGAAGACAAACCAGTGTTAATTCCATTAGGTGTTGATCAAGATCCGCATTTCAGATTAACAAGAGACATAGCTCCAAAAATTGGAAAACCAAAACCAGCATTAATTCACAACATAATGATTCCATCACTTGAAGGACCAGGTGGAAAAATGTCTGCATCACATGAAAATGGTACAATATACACAACAGATGCACCTAATGTAGTAAAAAAGAAAATTAACAAACATGCATTTTCAGGAGGGCAAACTAGTGTTGAAGAACACAGGAAATTAGGCGGGAATCCAGATATTGATGTATCATATCAATACCTAAGAATATTTTTTGAACAAGACGATAATAAATTAAAATCAATTTATGAAGATTATAAATCTGGTAAAATGTTATCAGGAGAACTAAAAGCAATTTTGATTGAAAAAATTAATGAGTTCCTAGCAGTTCATCAAGAAAAAAGAGAAAAGGCAAAGGATCAATTAGACAAATTTCTTTTTGAGAATAAATGAAAGTAATTGTAACATGTGATGACAAATATGAAGCTCAGAAATTAGCTAGTCTGATATTCATTAAAGATGGAAAAGAAACCTACATCACATCAATTCTAAATATCATAAAAAATGAATTGGTTATTTCATTAAAAGACAAATCAGCTCATAGTATATTATTCAAAAATGAAGAAGACGTAGCAAAATTTGCAGACTTTTTTCAATCAATTCAAGATAATGAACATAAAATTAGTTCTACAAAAATTCTTGAAAATCAAGTAGAGATTACTAAAGAATGATACTAAGGAGCAAATGCAGTCCAAGCTGCTACGATACCCACCATAGCAATTAGTGAAATTCCTAGTGCTTTAAAGTCGCCAACCATGTTATAATTTCAAGATTATTACAATTAAAGTGTTAACAAATTCTCAAAGATGATTTTAGGATTATCTAGGAAAATATTTGCTCTTTTTTGGTTTTGGTCTATCTTCTTTTGGTTGAGATACAGGTTGTCTAATTTCATTGCAATTCAAGCACAAAACATGTAGATCCTCTTTAGCGAGTTCTGGTGATGAGATGTATTTTCCCCAAGAGGAGGCTTCACCACCACGTCCATTACTATCAAAATTGGCATTATCAGATATTGGACTAATTCCTAAAGCCCTTTCATCTTTGAATCCACAACTAGAACAAGTTTTTCCACCTAAAATTTCAAATAATTTTTCTTTGATAGTTGCATAAAATTTGTCAGAGCCATTAGAAAACAAACTCTCTTGTTTTCTTGATAGTTTATCATTTTTTGATGATCTAGAACGATCTCTACTAGAGTCTCTACCATATGATGATCGTGAACCTCTATCATCTCTTGAACTTCTTGAACCTCTATCATCTCTTGAATATCTATCACGTCCTGAATCTTCTGGTTTGTTTTGTCTGAAACAATCACTACAGTAAACTGGTTTGTTACTTCTTGGAACAAATGGAACTGTACATTGATTTCCACAATCAGCACAAGTTACTTCAGTATCTTCTCTATCATTATCTCTTGAATTTCTTGAACCTCTGTCATCTCTTGAATATCTTGAACCTCTATCATCTCTTGAATATCTGTCATCTCTTGAATCATCTGGTTTGTATTGTCTGAAACAATCGCTACAGTAAACTGGTTTGTTAGATCTTGGAACAAATGGAACTGTACATTGATTTCCACAATCAGCACAAGTTACTTCAGTATCTTCTCTATCATTATCTCTTGAATTTCTTGAACCTCTATCATCTCTTGAACTTCGTGAACCTCTATCATCTCTTGAATTTCTTGAACCTCTGTCATCTCTTGAATATCTATCACGTCCTGAATCTTCTGGTTTGTTTTGTCTGAAACAATCACTACAGTAAACTGGTTTGTTACTTCTTGGAACAAATGGAACTGTACATTGATTTCCACAATCAGAACATGTTACTTCAGTATCTTGTCTATCACCTCTAGTATCCCCTGAATTTCTAAAAGAACGAGTATTACTTTCTCGTCTGGAATCTCTTCCATCTGTTTTTCCATCAGAATACTTTGATTTGTAAAGGTCCATTGATAGAGACCTTGATGTTAATTGGTTATAGATACTTAGAGCTTTAATTTGTGCCTAGAATTAAAAAATCCCTCAAACTAGGGGTTTATCCATTTCTGTAGACATTATTTCTTGAACTTTGAGAAAATACAATTTGGTAGAATATGGCATATCATCCAAATTATTATCAACTACAATCATAAAATATCGTACAGCACGTTTTGATATATCCAAATTAAATTTCATCAACAATACAGGATCTTGATGCACTTTGATTTTATCTTGTAGCCATGGAGGAGCCATTTCAATTGTTTCTTTAATGATTTTTTCATACCAATATGATAGATTTTGTGGATGTAATCCCTGCTTGAGATTAGAAACATCAGTATCAATTTTCTTCATCATATGATTGATGATTGCCATAAGCGTGAATCTAGTAATTTTGTTTTATTCCAATTACTCAAAGTTCTGAAAGTATCTAGTCAATTGATAACAAGTTTCCTTCAGAGTCAATTTCAGAATTTTTTATTCTAGTAGTAGAAATTCGAGTTCCATCTTTTGCCATAAACATTGGAACAACAATAATTTGAACAGGTGGAAGATTTTTTGCCAATCTCAATTCATTTAGAATATTTCCCTGATTACTTGTTTCATCGCTAACAATTAGTGCTTCAACTTCTTTTTCTAAAACTGCAGGTCCAAAGTCATTATCTAATTTACTAATTTGAAAAGAAATATTTGGAAAGTCTTTTGAAATTATTTTTTTAAGATTGTCAAGACGTTGTTCATATTTGTTATTTGGAATTTTTCCTTTTTTAGCTGCAAATTCATCACTGGTTAGTCCAATGATTACTTTGGCAGATATTTCAAAAGCATTTGATAGTAATGTTAGATGACCTCTATGAATAATATCAAATGTACCACCCATTGCAATTAAAGAAAATTTAGACATGAAAACATGTAGAACTCTTTGAAAATAAATCTACTTTACATGAATTAGCACAAAAGGACCTTGTTCTGCTATAGGAACATTGTTTCTATCCCAAACAAATGTCTCAATAAAAAATAATCCGCTATTTTCAGGAACCCAATCAATTGTTTGTGATTGAATTCCAGTTCCAACAAATCGTCCATCATATTTTCCAATAAATTCAACATAAGGTGATTCTCCAGATTCTTTGATTTGAACAAAATATGTGTATGGAGTTTCATTTGTGGATTGATCTTCTGCAAATTGTACCCATGTTTTACTTTCAATATTTACTGTAGAACCTATTTCTATTTCTGAAAGGTTATTTCCCAAAGTGTCTTTTATTGCAACATCAGAGATAGTTAGTAATTTTGTTAATGATTGAGGTGTAGGTATTTTTACATCAACAAAATCAGAATAAAAAATACTAGATTCTGCAAATAACAAAAATCCTACTGCTCTAGAATCAATTTTTTCGTTTAAATCAAATGTAATTTCTGCATCAGAATCAACATCCCCTAAATCTATTGCAGATATTCCAAGTATTCTAGGAGGTTCAAATCCATCATAAAATGCAAGATAAGCAGTTGTGTTAGAATTTGGTGCCCCACTGTTTTGTAGAGTTCCAGAAAAGTGAAATGAAGAGTCCAATAATACATCATTTGAGAAAATAGTGAGGCCTTTTTGTTTTCCTCCAGTGGAATCAAATCCTAAAAGAGTGACAGAGGCTTGAGTGATATCAGGATTTGGGGTTTGTGAGCGTATTGCAAAAGGTGATTCACCATTTTGCGGAATCACCTCAAGAGTTGTTTTTCCTTGGACTATCTCTATCGGAGCAGGATCAGATTCATCAAAAAAATTCACTTGAATTCTAACATTAGTTACAGCAGTTTGAGAATCATTGTTTTTTACTTCTCCAACTACAACAGTATATCCTTCAGAATCTTGATAGACAAAAGGTGTTTCATTTTTTAGAGATACAGTCAATGTGGGAGCATTGTCATAATATTCTTGAGAAAATGATTGTGAGAATGGTACCAGTAATAAAATCAAAAAAGCACAAAGTATTGGTTTTTGCATCAAATTCAATTAAGATTAGGGATTAATTTTGTGTAGCATAACATATTGTGAACAAGTAAGGTAACAACGTTTAACCCAGTTTACACTAGAAGAAAAATAATAAAAAGAGATGTAAATTTTAGTTTCTCTTTGCGGTAATTGCTAACCAGTAAATTAATCCTGGAGCTAAACCTACAATTAGCGGAATAAATACGGGCCATCCGTCTGCTGCGCTTGCCATATGAAAAAACGGAAACTTATCCTATTTAAATCCATCCAGCAGTCTGAATTTCAGAATAGATCTAAGTGGACCGGACGGAATTTGAATCCGTGACCCCCCGCGTGCAAGGCGGGTATACTACCAGGCTATACTACCGGCCCACGAAATTAATGGTAAATGTGTGGATTTTAATTGTTGTCTTCTTGGCAAGGGTTTTATTTGAAACTCGAAATGATTCCTCATGGTACTTTTAGAATCACAAATTAAATTAAAAACAGGTGATATTGCACCAGATTTTGAATTACTAGGGATTGATGACAAAAAGCATTCTCTTGGTGACTATAGTAATTACAAAGGAATTTTGGTAATTTTCATGTGTAATCATTGTCCTTATGTCAAAGCCAAAGTTGATGCATTAAATGAGTTGTATGATGCATGTGGGAAAGATATAGCAATTATTGGAATCAATAGTAATGATTCAACAGATTATCCAGAAGACAGTTTTGATGCAATGAAACAAACCGCAAAAGAGAAGGGATTTGAATTTGATTATTTAGTTGATGAAACACAAGAGATTGCCAAAAAATATGGTGCAATGTGTACTCCAGATCCATTCCTGTTTAACAGCCAAAAACAATTAGTTTTTCATGGAAAAATCGATAACGCCATGAAACCAGATGATGAGGCTACTGAAAAGACAATGATTAACAATATGAAAAAATTATTGTCTGGTGAAAAAATTGAAAACGATTTTGACCCCTCCATTGGTTGTTCAATCAAGTGGAAAGAAAATTAAACTTAAATGACTCCAGCCTAGAGAATTGTTCGTGGGCTCGTAGCTCAGCTTGGCTGGAGCGTTCGACTGATAATCGAAAGGTCATGTGTTCGAATCACATCGGGCCCATTTTACATTATTTTAAATTCTGAAATACTGTTTGGGACCATTGAATAACATCATCAAATTTTTCAGATATCAAATCAGATTGAGTTTTAGTTTTTTTTGGTAATTTTCCACAAAGTATCAATTTCATTTTTTTCCCAGATTTGTCTTTAATTGGGTTTAAGGAATCTGCGAAAAAAACTAATCCTTCAGCAGATTTAGAAAATACAATAACTATCAAAATTCCTAATTTTGGTTTCCAAATTTTTCCCACTAATTTTTGAAAATCTAGATCAAATAATACATTGATTGCAGACGACATATCACCCAAATGAAAAACGTTCCATCCATCAGAATGTAAAGTCGCAGATGCTGCTTCAGAAATTAAGCTACTTTTAGAATCAGCAGCAATTGTTACTACGTTTTTTTTAGTATCAGATAAGATTGGGATTTGATTAAAAATTTGTAAGGATTTTGAGATGGTAGTTTTATGCAAATTTAATTCAGATGTACCAATTTTTCCATCATCATACAAATTATTGACATGATCAATTGCAGGTAAAATGACTTCGATAACAAGTTGATGTACAGAGGCTTTAGAATGAATACAATTTTGAATTAAAGAATAATTTTGAGATTCAGTTCCTTGGACTAGGTGTTCTAGATATTTTGATGCCACTTTAAAATAATCATCAGGAAAATTAAACGATTCTTGACCAGGTTCTAAAAACCACAATGTGATATTGCCGATATTTTTTTGTCTCAACAAACCTTCAGCTGCAAAAACTTTGAGGTATTTGGTCATAGTAATTCTATTTACTCCAACTTTTTCAGAAATCTCAACTCCAGACATTCCAGTTGCAGAACCATCTAAAACAGAAATTAATTTCTCTCGGATTTCTTCAGAAGAATAACCCTTACCCATAGCAGTCTTGAATTATCCTATGGTATAAAGACTAATTTTCATTTACAATCAAAGACTGTTTTTCAAAATAAAACATTATATACTTGAGTACTTTATTGTACGGTAAGGAAAAGTAAATTGCCAAAAGCTGGATTCAAATCAATCACTGTATCAGAAACTGTTTATGATAAATTCCACGAAGTTTATCAAAAGAGTAAAGACGACCTTACAATGAAAGGCGTCAATAGTTTTTCAGGTTATGTAACTTTCATGTTAGAGGAGATGATGCAAAAGGACAAGACCTTTGCAAGATATGCTCCAAAGATAGAAAAAATTTCTGTTGATGAGGATAGAGTTATTCTTAAAGATAATATCAAAAATAGGATTGCCGAAGTTGCAGTTCAAAAAGGAGAATTATTCTGTCAGCTTTGTGATGAAAAAGATTGTGTACATGTTGGTTTTGTATTCTCTTTACCAGATGTATACGAAGTTCTAAACGCTAAAGGTATCAAAAATCCAAGATAGATTGTATGGAGGAGGTGGGATTTGAACCCACGAACTCCTGAAAGACAGGATCACCCATTATTTGATCTTAAGTCCTGCATGTCCAAAAGCAAATTGCTTACTTTGGCCAGGCTTGATTACTCCTCCAAAGTGTTAAAAATTTGAGTGAAATTTAACAGTTTAGAAGATTTTTGCTCAGAATGAAGAATTATAAGGATTTTCCACAGAGCAAATTTGTGCTTCGGTAGCTCAGTCTGGTAGAGCGTTACATTGGTAATGTAAAGGTCACGGGTTCAGATCCCGTTCGAAGCTTCTAATAATTTAAAAATTTTACCATACTGCATCACATGAAGGACACACAGCATATTCTTTAGGATAACAAGCAGTACAGATTTTACAAATGATACAATTCTCACTATCACAAGTCATAACATCATACATCAATACTACTATATCAAATAGGATCTGATTCCAAACAATGAATTTTTAATAATTTTTAATCAATAATTCAAAGTGTCCAGTTCGCTTTTTAGAATCTGAATTAATAGAACGATTTGCTCTAATCTTACTTACATTCCAAGGCTTCTTTAAGAACATATCTGATACTTCTTTAGAATCAGAATTTGACAAAATGACTTTACATCCTTTTGCATCTAGACTTTTACATAATTCTGCTAGTCTACTCAAATCATCATAAGAGAAATTTTTGTTAGTATAACTTGTGAAGTTTGCAGTTTCACTAACTGGTTGATAAGGTGGATCAAAATATACAAGATCTCCTTTTTTGGCATCTCGTAAAACGGCTCCGAAATCACGGCATTTTATTGAAACCTTACTTGCTTGAAAGATACTACTAACAGAACGAAGGTTTTCTTCATTTACAATATTTGGGTTTGTGTATTTTCCCAGAGGTACATTGAATTTTCCTTTACTATTCACTCGATAAAGACCATTGAAACAAGTTCTATTGAGAAATAGTAATCGAGATGTTTTTTCTATTTCACTTCTAGGATTGCTCTCTCTTACAGAATAGTAATATGACTTGGAATCTTTTTGGTAATTTCTTTCATGGCTTTTTAGAGAAGTAATCAAACTATCAATTCTATCTCGAATTGTAGTATAGGCCAAAACAAGATCAGAATTCAAATCAGAAATGCTACATTTTTGCCCATTTCTCTCAGTTAGAATATGGAACAGTAATGCCCCACCTCCTAAAAATGGCTCATAATAAGTTCCAAAAGAGTCAGGTAAGTTTTGATTTAGAATTGGAATTAATTGTCGCTTACCTCCAGCCCATTTTACAAAGGGTTTTGGAGTTACAAGAATTTGACGATATTGTTGTTTCAATAATGACTATTACAAAATTTGTTAACACTAGAGAACATAAAATAATTTGATCTTGAACTAATTTTTTCCTATAGTAAAACGAAGTTAAATACAAATTTTGTATTTAGAATAATCTATCAAATTTTTGTTTAGAGATAACTCTAGTTGAAGATAATAAAATGAAAAGGAAAAGGATTGGGTGTTTAGTCCCACTTTGACCAAGCGGCCATCCATCTGTATGTCCAAGTATTAAGTTTACAACCTAATGCTGCGAACGTACATCCCAAGACTGCTCCTGCACCTGCACCGAGCGCAACTGGACTGTTATAGAACTTTCCTACCTGCGGTTCTATCGGTGTCATGTATGGTGGCAATGTTGGTCTAGGATATTTGAATGCCGTTTCAAGTGGGTCTGCAACTGTTATCAGGTTTACCATATTGAATAATGGTAATGACATTCCTACAAGTACGCCTCCGAACAGTATCAAAGAGTGTTTGTTCTTCTTTGTTGCCCAGTAAACCAAGTCCAACAGCATTGCTGATGGTAGCCAAACTGGAGTTACAATGAAGTCATACGGATAACCGAGTGAAAACCATGCGGCTTTGGCTACCCAAGTATATACTGTCATAATGAGGCCGTAATATGTTGCTGTGCCTGGAACGCCTGTAAACGTAAGATAGTATGTAGCACCTACGATGAGCATCAACGTTTGAGATATTGAAAATACCGTGTACGAAGTCCAAGCCCAGTCAGTGTAGAAGATGTAGTCACCTGCGTTAATTGTTAACAGTGTTGAGTTAACTGCAACTACTACTATGAATAAGTAGTGGGTACATCGTCTTAACCAGACCATATGATGTTGGAGAATCAGTCAGTATATAAAATTTTAGAGTGTGATGAAGATCGTTGCTAAAGAATAAAACGACATGTGACAAAATTGGTTTTTTAAAAAATTAAAATGAAAAAGAGTGGTTCTGAAGGGGTTTCCTTCTGATTACCAACCAACGAATAGTGATACAAATAGTACGAATACAACTGCACCACCAACACTAGCACCTACGATGCCATTGCTGTTTTTGTTGGAACCTTCTTGCATTACTTTAACACAGAAGATGTAACCAATTGATTCTATGATTGTAAGTACGATGAATGCAAAGTGACCGCTTGCTGTTGGATATGCCCATGGATAATAGAAGTATCCAGCTGCAGTACCACCAAATGTAGCAATCAATGCTGCCCAGAATGAAATTGTAATCATACCAGTCATGTTTTCAACGCGTTTTCCAATCATTCGTTCTATGTCAGAGCTTGATGATCCACCAGCTCCACCAGATCCGAATCCTTTTGGAAGAGTCATTCTGAAATATTCTCATTCAGAATCCTTTTAAGTCTTTCTTAAACTGAATGGCTAGTACGATCTACGTCTTTATGAAAAAATAATAAAAGAGAAAAAATGTGCTTTTGCACAATATTTGTCTACGGAATTGATCTACTGTACAATTTGCCTTCTAAAGCCATCTTGTACATTTCTGCAACATATGGGTTCTCACCAGGAGTTTCTGCACCTAGTTCTACGAGTCGAGCATATACTCTGACTACGTATGCAAGTGCGCCCATGAAAGCCACTACGACTCCCATGTTAAACATCCAGTGGTTTGGAACCGCAAATATTTCTTCTACAAACCAGAAGTGCCACATCTCATTGACTCCAATTGTGAACATGGTTGCTAAGTAACCAAGAATGGTCATTTTCAATCCTGTGTTCATTGAATTATTTGGGCCTCTAAGAACTGGAACTTTTCTATCATAGATTGCTGCTGCTCCCCATCCAAGTGGTAATGTGATGAAGTGGGAGTATAGCCACCAGTGTGCTGGTGTAAATGCACTATCTCTGATAGAGGTTTGATGTAAAGAACCATCAACGAAGTTATCTACTTCGACTGATGCTGCAGTAGATCCCATAGCAATGATGATGAGCCAGATTTTCTTTAGTCTCTGAATCTCAACTTCTTTTGGGATTAATGCGGGCATCTGTGCCATAGTAGTATAGGTGTGAATTAGTGATATAAAGTAAAGGTTTGAAAAATGACTAGGTTTTTTAAAAAAATTATAATAATTTTTGAGATTATTGATTATAATTATTTTAATATTAATTAAATATGAAAGAATTAGAACATATTTTGACTGTTTTCATTGTTAATCATCGATGATTAACATAGTCTAAAACGACGATCCTAGTAATGAAAGAAAAGCATATAACGACGTGGACTGTCTTTTGCAATTAGGGATAATAATGGTCGAAAAACAAATTTTCGTATTTGGACTAGCTGTCGTATTGGCACTAGGAACTTTAGGTTTCAACTGGGTTGAAACAATTGTTCCAACTGCAGATGCACACGGTGTCCAAGCACAACTCCAAAGTCGTTTCATTAGAATTGAAGATGAAACCTTTAACAGACAATCCTTACAAACTGGCGAAACCTTGACTCTTCAAGGTACATTAGTTAGTCTTGTAGAAAGAGATCTTAGAGGATGGATATCCATTTTCTCAGAGTCAACCAATGCTGGTAACAGATGGGAAATGTTAGCAAGAGACCCACCAGGAAACGTCTTTGACATTCCAGGTAATGCTGTTGTTGAATATTCACTATCAGCCAAAGCACTTGAAGCAGGTGTATACCACGTACACACCCAACTCAATGTAGCTAAAGTTGGTCCAGGACTCGGTCCAGGTCAAACAGTTGTCGTTGAAGGCGAACCAATTATCAAACCAATACCATATACTAACATCGCATATCAATCAATCATGATTGGTGTCGGATATGTTATTACGTTTGCAACACGACCTTGGCAAGTAATCTAAACCACCCACTTTTCCTTTTCATTTTCTAAATACTTCTAACGCTTTGCGTTACACAATTTACAAAATAATACTTTGGAAAAAAATGAAATATTTTATTTTAAAATATTAAAGTCAAAAATAAATTTCAAAAAATAAAATATTTTCAAAGTCCACAACAGTTAGTTTTCTGGAAGGAAGTCAGTATCCTTAGATTCATCATATGCTTTTGATGTGAAAACTGCTTTGTAGTGATGTCCATCTTGTAATGGATGGTTAATGAAATGAGTTGATTCTTCATCATTTACATAAATTGTAGATTTACTTTGATCCATGTCCCTTAGTGGAAAATCCCACATCCACAAAAAGTGTCCAATTTCAAATGGATATTCTTCTTCCCATTCGGCATAAATCGTACCATCATCAGTTAAAGTATACATGGTCCTTTGACACTCTCCATCATTCAATCCTATATTGGCAGGAATCTCTGCTTTTTCTCCATCAATAATTAATTCTAAAGATGCCTTAATTTTGAATGGCATGTCTCTATCATCTACACAAACTTTTAGTGGGTTATTCTCATCTCCCAAAGTTCCTATTGTTGATGCAATACCTGCAGTACCAATTCCAATAATAGTTGAAATTATTAAAAATCGGATAGTTTTTTTCCTCTTGTAAGGATCACCGGTTCCAGGCCAAATCATAGTGATAATTTTAATCGGATTCCTTAAAGTCCTTTCTTTTATGATATAGATTCAAAATCAATTTTTGAAAAAATTCGAGCAAGTTTTAATTAAAAAGTTCTAAAAATAATGAAAATAAGAAAGGCGGTAATTTTACCAGTATTTGCCGTTGTCTGGAATGAGACCGATACCTTCTCTTTCAAAGTGTCTGTCTAATTCGTCAACCCATCTCTCACGGTTGTCTTTGTAAGCCCATCCGTGTACACGTAACCAAAATGAGATAATTCCAAGAAGGAATACAGTAAACATCATGGTTCCGAAGATGTAAATCATTACATCATAGAATAATGGATCATAGTTTGGTCCTAGTTGTCCTGTAATTGAAGACAGGATGCTTAGGAAAGTACCTACGATAGGAATCATGATATTTTGGCTCAATTTGTGCGATATATACATTTCTTTTATTCTCAGAAAGTGCGAGATCAGTATCCACTAAGAACAGAAAATAAAATAAGAGAAAATTGAGGTTTTTGTTTATCCTCTACCCATTGCTGCGTATTTGCCAGATCTTCCTCTAATGAAAAAGGCTCCTGCAATACCGCCAAAGACTGCACCTGCAATAACTGCTGCACCAACTACACCACCTGCATCAAGATATGGAGTTCCTGAACCAGATGCTGGATTTGCTTCAGCAGATTCTATTCTTCGTCTTTGAAGTTCAAGTGCTTCTTCTAGGGTGTATGATCCTGTTTCGCCTTCACCACCTACGTTACCCATGTATTGTGCAAATACAACTGCATTTTCTGCATAGTAACCCATGGTGAATACTACAGCGACTAAGGATGCTGCGAAAAGTATTTTTTTATTCATACTGTTTACCTGTTCGATTTGGTGGAGAGTACTTATTTAAAACTTTATTCTGAACTTCATATTTTGAAGAATGTACGAGATCAGTATAAGTAACGTTTAATTTTGTTCTTTAGTGAGCCAAATCATGGGACGAATGCACACACACAGACATGGAAAATCACATTCCATTAGACCAGCAACATTACGTGCACCTTCTTGGATTACATTATCTCCAAAAGAAGTTGAGGAACTAGTTGTAAAATATTCTAAAGATGGACTTACTCCTAGTCAAATTGGTATCAAACTAAGAGATCAACATTCAATCCCGTTAATCAAACCAATCACCAAAAAAAGTATGGGTCAAATTCTTGAAGAAAATGACTTGAAAGCAGAAATGCCTGAAGACCTTGAAAATATTGTCAACAAAGCAGTAGGACTTCAAAAACACCTTAAAGTAAACAAAGGAGATAACAGAAACGTAAGATCTTTGGAATTAATTGAAGCCAAAGTTCACAGACTCTCAGTGTATTACAAAAGAATCGGTAGAATTCCAAAAACATGGAAGTATAAATCAGTGGTTGCTCAATTAGAGTAATGACAAAATCGCTTGATGAGTCGCTTTCGTTTTTCAAAGATAAAGTTTCAGATTGTATAAAATCAAAAAAATCAATTTTTGTTACAACTCATTTGGATTGTGATGGATTAACATCGGGAAGTATCATTACTAAAGCCCTAATCAGAGAAGGTGCTAATTGCACAGTTAGAACATCTAAAGAATTTAGTAAAAATGTGGCAGAATCATTCAAAACAGATTCTAGAGATTTCCACATAGTTACGGATTTGGGTGGAGGATTTGCTAATACTCTTAATGAGACATTAGGCGATAACTGGGTAGTTTTAGATCATCATCAAATTCCTGATGAGGAATTAGATAATCAAAATGTGATTAATGCATGGAAATATGGGATGGATGGAGGTTCAGAAATTTGTGCTGGTGGAATGGCATATCTTGCATCAATGGCCCTTGATGAAAAAAATTCAGATTTATCATCAATTGCAGTAGTTTCAGCATTAGGGGATAGACAAGATCAAGGAGAAAGAAAATCATTTACAGGTAAAAATTTTGAAATTGCAAATACTGCCAAAGAATTAGGTTTGGTGGAAATTGATTTAGATTTATTGTTAGTTGGAAGAGAGACTAGACCTTTACCAGATGCCCTGGCATTTACTTCTCAGCCATTTATCGAGGGTTTAACATGGAATAGAGACACATGTCTTTCCCTGCTAAATTCATCAGGAATTAAACTAAAAGAAGAAGGTAGATGGAGAGTTCCTGCAGAACTAAATGAAGAAGAAAAAAGACAAGTAATTGAGGCAATTAGTAAATTTACTTCTGGAAAAAATTCAACTGAAATAATGTCAGAATTAATCGGATACACATACACATTTCCAAGAGAAGATAGAAGAAGTTTCTTGAGGGATGGTAGAGAGTTTTCTACCATGCTAAATTCATGTGGTAGAATTAATCGAGCAGGTGTTGGAATGGCAGTATGTATGGGAGATAGAAATAAGATTCTAAGAGAAGGAGAAACAATCCTTACAGATTATAGAAAAATGATTAGAGAATACATGAATATTTTGACAAACGAGCGATGGAGAATTTCAGAAAGTGAGACTTGTGTTATGGTAAATGGTGAAGATATTGTTCCAGAAACAATGACAGGTACAATTTCATCATTAATTGCAGGGTCTCCAAAAAATTCAGGTAAAATTATTATTTTAAGAACAAAAGGAGAAGAAAATACCATCAAATTTTCATCAAGAAAATCATTTAGTTGTAAATCAGAAATCAATCTCAGTGATTTGATGAGAACAGGGGCAAAGCAGTTTGATGGTATTGGTGGTGGTCATGATGCAGCCGCTGGAGCCAAAATAACTAAAGACAAATTGGATGGATTTCTCAATTATTTAGAAGTAAATGTCGTTAACGTGTCAAATGCAAATAAGTCTCAATAACATTACAAAAGAAAAAGCAGAGACAGTCAAAAAAGCTCTAGAACCAGATAATGTAGATTTTCCAGAAGGATTGAGTCTTTATGTTGAAAATATTGATAATAAACTAGTTTTTAATTTTGAAAGTAAGAAGAACATGAAGCATCTAATTGGAACAGTTGATGAGGTAATGGAACATATCCAAGTGGCATTAAAGGTGATAGAGTAATGTTAGATCCTAAACTAATCAAAGAAAAACCTGAAATTATCAGAGAGATGCTCAAAGCAAGATCAGTAGATTTTGATTTAGATGGATTAATAGAATCAGATCTTAAGAGACGTGAATTTATCATAAAAACTGATGAATTACGAAAAAAGAAAAACCAAGTAGCATTAGAAATTGCACAAAAAAAGAAAGCAGGAGAAGATGCATCATCGATTTTAGCTGAAATGAAAAACGTCTCATCAGAATTGATAAAATTAGAAACAGAACAAAATGATATTGAAAATACTTACTCAAAATTAGCTTTAACAATTCCAAATTTGATTCATAAAACAGTACCAATAGGACCTGATGAAACAGCAAATAAAGAAATCAGAAAGTGGGGAAACATCCCAGATTTTGATTTTAAAATTAATGACCATATTGATATTTCTGAAAATTTAGATTTAGTTGATTTGGAGAGAGCAGCAAAAGTTGCTGGTGCAAGATTTTATTATCTCAAAAATGACCTAGTGAGATTAAATCAATCATTGATTCATTATGCATTAGATTTTCTTTCAAACAAAGAGTATTCCCTAATTCAACCACCATATATGATAAATCGAGAATCCATGGAAGGTGCAGTTATTGCAGATGATTTTGAAGAGGTGATTTACAAAGTTGAAGATGAGGATCTGTTCATGATTGGAACATCAGAACATGCCATGGCATCAATGCATTCAAAAGAAATCTTAGAAGGAAAAGATCTTCCATTAAGATATGCAGGTGTCAGTCCATGTTTTAGAAAAGAGGCTGGAGCACATGGACGAGATCAGAAAGGAATTTTCAGAGTTCATCAATTTGATAAAATTGAACAATTTGTTTTTTCAAGACCAGAAGATTCTTGGAAAGAACATGAAAAGATGCTAGAAATTACTGAAGAATTTTATCAAAAATTAGAAATCCCACACAAAGTAATGTTATTGTCAACTGGAGATATGGGGAAAATTTCAGCTAAAACATATGATATTGAAGCATGGATGGCAGGCCAAAATGCATACAGAGAAGTTGTTTCATGTTCAAATTGTTTAGAATATCAAGCAAGAAGACTAAAGATTAGATTTAGAGATAAGACAAATGACGATACTCAATATTTGCACACTCTAAACAGTACACTAGTTGCAACTACCAGAGTAATGGTCTCAATTATGGAGAATTTTCAAACAAAAGATGGCCACATTAGAATTCCTAAGGTTTTACAAAGTTACATGGGAAATCAGACAGAGATCTAGTGACATACCCTTATATTTTGGGTTTGAAGGTCGATAAGAATTGGCACGTAGAAAAGGTCGAGTAAAGGACAAGTGGAGAGAAAAACGCTGGGTAACAGTTAACGCACCAGATTCGTTTAACAATGTTCCAATTGCATACGTTCCAATTACTGATGATGAGAATGCAGCAGGTAGAGTTTTAGAAGTTACATTATATGATATTCTAAAAGGAGATCCATCACAACATCAATACAAAATCTATTTCCAGATTAACAAAGTTGATGGAGATAAAGCAACTACAATTTTCAAGAGATATGAATATTCAAAAGAATTTTTGCGTAGTTTAGTTAGACGTGGTTCATCAAAAATTAATTTTATTATTGATATCAAAACAAAAGATGGTTATGTCTTTAGAATCAAAGTATTAGCCTTAACACATAGACAACTAAACACATCAAGACAACATGCACTTAGAGTAATTGCAAGAGATGTGATTAACAAAACAATTCCAGAAATGACAATTGATCAATTTGTTCAAGCCACATGTTACAGTAAAATTAATTCTGACATCATGGCAGCATTCAAAAAAGTAATCAGAGTAAGACATGTAGGTCTTGAAAAAGTTAAACTTATCAGAACTGCAGATAAAGAAACAAAATTACTTGAAGCATAATCTCAAAGTAGTTCTTTTACAATAATGGCAAACAAAATAGAAGTTACAATTGATGTCATTGTTCATGCAACTGAAGATATTTCAAAAATATTCCAATCCTTTGAGGAAATCTTAGAAATAGAAGAGGAACAATTTTCAGTATCTGAGACTACAGGTCATTTTGAGAATCCAATAACTTTGCTAAACATCACAATAACAAAAAAACAGGCTCAAAATTTTGTAAAAAAACTTGTTGAGAAATTATCCAAAGTTGAAATCGATGAATTAGTTGATGAAATTGAAGAAAGGGTAATTGATTCTAGATTTCATATGAGATTAGACAAACAAGAATTAGTTAATGGAAAAATCAAAATTAGTGAAAAAGATACTATAAAGTTAAAAATTCACACTCCCATATACAACAAAAAAGATACAGTCAAGGTATTTTCAGATATTTTGCAAATTGCCAACTAGATTAAATAGGAATTAAACAATACCACAATTTGGGAATGAGGAAATATTAGCCGCTCCAGTCTGAGCTAACGCCTTGAAGACGCCGCGACGAACCGACCCCAAATTTTGAATCGATCAAAATTTTTCAAAAGATGAATTTACACATATTTTGATGGTATTATTTTAAATACGGATAGACAGACATCTCATTATCGTGGCAGATTATGATGTTATAATTGCTGGAGGAGGATTAGCTGGTACAATTACAGCACAATCAATTTCTCATTATTCAAATCAAAATCTAAAGGTTCTAGTTGTTGATAGAAATCCAGAAACACTTCCAGGTAGAAAATCAGTAGCTGGTTGGGTTTGTGGGGATGCATGTTCAAAAGAAGCAGTTGATTTCATGTCAGAAAGAATCAAGGTAAAATGGACCAACCCAGAAATCGAACATGACGTCAAAGGAGTTATGGCATTTTCACCAGATAGAGAAACAGCCATTCCATTTGATGGTGATGGATTTATGCTAAATCGTACAAATCTACCAAAAATTCAAAATGAAAGATGTAAAAAAATGGGTATTGAATTTGAGTTTGAAGTTAACTTAACTGGTTTAATTTATGAAGGACAACAAGTAGTTGGGGTTCAAGGAGTAGATAACAAAACAAAACAGCCTTTCAAAAAAACATCAAGACTCGTAATTGATGCAACAGGGGTAACATCTCTTCTAAGGAATGGACTTCAAAACTCAACAAAAGTTGAAAAAAGAATCAACATAGAAGATTTAGAAATTACTGGAAGATACATTATGAATTTTGAACAAGGGGAAAAAGATCTTACAGAATTTGATAAAGATTATTGTATAATTCATTTAGATCAAGATATTGCACCGGGAGGATACGGATGGGTATTTCCAAAAGGAGAAACCAAAGTTAACATCGGTTTAGGTGTTGAAAAATCATTTTTAGATAAAAGAAATCAAAGATTAGGTAAAAAAGATAATGTTGAATCATTAATGAAAGAATATCTTCAAAGAAACAAAGCAATCAAAAATGCAAAACTTTCAGAAGATCCTGCAGACACATTAGGAAACAATAATTCTGGAATTTTCCAAGTATCAGTTAGAAGACAAAACGATTGCATGGTATCAGGAGGATACATGATGGTTGGTGATTCTGCATGGATGCCAAAACCAATTGATGCAGGAGGAATTGGACCAGCATTAATTGCAGGAACAATTCTTGGAAACAATGTAGCCCAAGCATTAGAAGCAAATGATGTTTCAGAAACAAATCTTTGGCAATACAATTTAGATTACAATAAAGAATATGGATACAAAACTGCAGGTCTTGAATTGTTTAGAAGACTAGTACAACAAATGACAAATGATCAAATTAGTTATGGTATGAAACACTTTTTGGGAAATATGGATGTTGAGTCAATTAGTAAAGGAGAACATCCAGACTTTTCAGGATTAGGAAAAGTAGGTATGATAATTAGAGGAGCACTAAACAAAACAGTAGCAAATGGATTAAAGTATACATCAGGTGAAAATCAGTGGTTAGTTGAACACTACAATAACTATCCAAAAGATCCTCAAGGTTTTGATGAATGGAATAAAACATTACACCAAAGATTGGAAACAGCTTTTGCAAAAATTGCAGTTTTTAACGATTAGATCTAATATTAAATATCAATCAAATTAACAAAAACACACTTGGAAGAAATTCAATATATTGATTGGAATAATTCAAATCAAATTCTAAACAAAGCATACGAAGCAGGTCTTTTTGTGCTCATTATTGGACCCAAGGGAACAGGAAAAACATCACTAGTAAGAGATTTTGCAAAAAAACAAAATGTGAATCTAGAATCAATAAATTTCAGTCTTAGAACAAGAGAGAGTCATCTCATTGGAACTAAAACACTGACAGATGGTACTGTAAGTTTTGATGAAGGGTTGTTAGTGAAATCAATGAAAGAAGGAGATTTACTTTATTTGGATGAAATTAATTCTGCAGAAGCAGATGTTTTACTTAGACTTGATGAGGCATTAGATGATAGACGACAAATTGTTCTTAAGGAATCAACAGGAGAAGTAGTTAAAGCAAAAGAAAATTGGTTTGTAATTGCAACTATCAATCCACTAACACATTCAGGTACAAAAGAACTTCCACCACAAATTCTAAGTAGATTCCCAGTAAGAATTAGATTAGAATATCCACCTGAAGATATCGAATTAGATATTATCAAAAAACATGTTTCAGATAAACACGAGTCAGAAATAATTCAAGCAATCAAATTAGCAAATACGTTAAGACAGGCAGCAGCAGTTGAAGAATTATTTTATTCTCCTAGCTTAAGGGAAACAATCGCATTTGGAAAATTATTAGATAAAGGAATGACTCCAAAAGAAGCTGCAAATTATGTTTTTGGAAATGTATACACACAGTGGGGAGATATAGAATATCAGAAAGTAAATGACATTATTACATCAATGTTTGGAAATTAAATGCAATCTCTTCAACTCCAAAATGATTCATTAATTGAAATTGCTACATTTCTTGTTCGAAGGTGGTCTGAAAAAGAAAATATCATAATTGAAATTTCAGACAAAGTAGAAACAAAAACAAGATTAAAAGAAAATAAAGTAATTCTAACTCCGCTTGAAAAAAGAATTGGAAGTAATTTCCAAAAATATCGACAGTTCAGAGCATCATTATGGTATGAAGCAATGAGAATCAAATTTTGTAAAAAAATTCTAAGCAATGATCATGCATTTGGATTTATTCTCAACACAATAGAAACAAAAAGAGTTGAAGAATTAGGCAGGAAAATTTGGAAAGGAATGGATGATGAAATCATCTTTAATTACGCCTACATGCTTGTTTCAAGACCTCAGCTACACACAGTTTATGGTAAAGCAAGGACTGTAGAGGCATTTTATCAATATTTTATGTTTGGTGCAATCAAAGGTGAAATTCAATCCAGTCAATTTGAAAAAATAAGATTAGCAGATACGTTTGCAAAAAAAATTCTCAGTAAAGCAATCAAAGAAAATTATGACACAGAATGGCTTGAAAAAAATGTGAGTGAAATAATCAAAATTTTAGAAATTGATTCTCTGCTCACAATCCCAATATCTTTACCATTTATGAAAGCAGGAATGCCATTATCTGAAGAAGAATTATTAAAAATTTTGAAAATAGTTTCTAAAAGTAAAGAAAGTGATTTTGGAGAAATTGATTCTTCATCAGTATTAAAAGGAGATAGTGTTTATGATGAATATAAAGTACTATTAGATGAAAATAAAAAAACAGAAAATAAAGGATTAACTCCTGAAGCAATAGGAGTTCAAATTCCATCTACAAAAAATATTGATGAAACAGTAATTTACGATATGAGTTTGATAAATGGTTTAAAAACAAAATTTAAAGAATGGAAATCAGGTTGGAAAGAACAAAATTTAAGATCAGGTGATGAATTTGATGAAGAAAATTACATCGAAGGTAATGAGCCATTTTTTTCAGATGTGAAAAAATCAATTAAAACAAAAATTGTAATCCTATTAGATCATTCATCAAGTATTTCATCAAATGCTATAGAATACAAAAAAGCAACTTTAGCACTTTGTGAAGTTTTAGCTTTTCTTAAAGTGAAATTTGCAGTCTATGCATTTAACACAGAAAACAGATCAGTGATTTGTTGGTCTATAAAATCAGATAATATGAAATGGAATAATATCACTGCAAAAAGATTAGCACAAATTGATGCAAACGGATCTACACCATTAGCAGAAGTTTATGATAAAATGTTTCCAATTTTACAATCAAAAAGACCAGATATTTTTTTGACGTTAACTGACGGTGAACCATCAGATCCAGATGCAGTTAGAAATATGACAAAATCTTTGAAAAGTCTAGGCATAACCATGGTAGCCATGGGATTAGGTCCAAATACGCTTAGAGCCACGACTATTGCAAATAATCTATTACATTTAGGATATGAAAAAACTATGGCAGTTAGCAGATTAAGAGATATTCCAAATAAAGTCATCAGCATATTGGATGATTAGAATTCAAATAGGCTGAACTAATTTTCTATAGATATTTTATTGAGAGAGAAAGGGAGTAATTAGAAATTTGGAAGAAACTCAAAATAACAATCAAGATTCTACATTGTTGCAAAAATTTGAAGAAGAAATTTGGAATAAAGTTCCCCATTTGGAAGGAGATAAAATTGTTAATCCAACATCACTAGTTGATCTTACTGAAGATTTGAGAGAATGTGCAAAAAGTGTCTTTAAACTAAATCTTGATGATAAAGATTTCAAAATTTATGGAAAATTTGATTCAGAATTACCTAGTGGTTCTATCAAAGTAAGAGCTGCATCACACATTATTCATGAGGCAATTAAATCTGGAAAATGTAATGGAAAACGAATAGTTATTGAAGCTACATCAGGGAACTTTGGAATTGCATTAGGTCTTTTATCAAAACTTGGAGTTACTGTAGTTGCACTTGTTTCAAGAAAATTACAAGAAGGAGTATTCAAAGAATTAAGAAATGAAAATATCAAAATCATGGATTTGGATATGGATATTTGTCCAGCTCCTGGAATGGAGAACAAAGCAGATGAAATGGCAGCAAAAGCTACTGCTGGAAATATTCGTTCACAATTAACAGAGATGGGATTTGATCCTCAAATATTTGATAATAATCTTGAAGAAATCGAAGCATTACTAGCAAAACAAGATATCATTAATCTAGCAAGGTTTCTTGCAGAAATTTACAACATGTTTTGTCCAAAACAATATGATAACGAATTAAACATTGACATTCACAATACAGTAACTGCTCCAGAAATTGATCAGCAGTTACATGAAAATGGTGATTCATTAGAAGATTATGCGCTCTTTTGTTCATTTGGAACAGGAGGCACATCAGGCGGTCTAAGTAAATACATGTCTGAGAAATACAGCAAAAAAGCAGTTCATGTTGTATTTCCACCTCAAGGTCAAGATGTTGCAGGAATTAGAACAAAATCCAAGGCTGAAGGCTTGACACTATACAATCCTGAGTCATATACAGAGCATGAAGTTGATTTTGAAAATGTCAAATTCCTTCTCAAGTTTATGGTAGACAAGGGACATGACATTGGTGAGAGTAGTGCATTAGAGCTTTTTACAGCACTAGAGATGGCATACAAGGGAGAAATCAAAAAAGCAATAGTCATGATTGCAGACGGAATTGAAAAATACAGAAAGAACTTTGAACAAATTTCACAAGATAAACCTCCAATGAAAATATCAGTAGAAGATGCAGCTGCTGTTGCAGATGATTATGACAATATCATTTGGGTTCATACATCATACACTCCAAAAGAAGAGGGAATTGAAATGATTGCTAAATCATTAGGAGTAGATAAAGAAAAGATTGTAATTCCAAAAGCAAGTACCATAAATCAATTATTATCTACACAACAAATTCCAGACGAACTAAACAAAGATCTGGGTGGTTCTAAAGGTAAATCATTGTTAATTTGTATGGCAGGAAATACATCATTAATGGCAACACAAGTACTAGCAAGTAAAGGAATTGTGACTCAAAGTTTGAATGGCGGAATTACAAATTTACCAGAAGGATTAGGTAAAAATCCAGGTCAATATATCAAAGCAGCTTCTGAATAATATTTTGAAGTGTCTATCTGTTTCTCAACCATTTGCAGATTTAATTATTTCAGGGAAAAAAACTATAGAGTTAAGAAATTGGAATACAAATTTCAGAGGCGAGTTTTTGATTCATGCTCCAATTAAAATCAGAATCGATGATTCTAAGAGATTAAAGATAAAGAAAAAATTAATCACAGGGGCCATTGTTGGAAAAGTAGAATTATACAAAGTAAAAAAATATGATTCAATAAAAGAGATAAAATCGGATCAAAAATTTCATTTTGCATCAAAAAAATTTTCTACAAAAACTTTTGGGTTTTTGTTAAAAAATTCAAAATCATTGAGAATTCCAATTCCATGGAAAGGTCAGTTAGGATTTTTTGATGTAGATTTACCTAAAACAAAAATGAAAAATAAAGAAATTGTATCAGAAATAATTGATGAAGAAAATCGCTATCAATGGATAGGACGTCACTAAACACCCAAATCTCTGACAAAAATTTGACTAGTATATATAAAGGGGTTATTTAAAGTCCGTCGTTATGCCTCAAACAAAGCCAATTGTTAGTGTTGAGAATGTAGTAGCATCTGCATCAGTAGACCAAAAAATTGATTTAAATGAAATTACTGAAAAATTTCCAGATACTGAATATCACCCTGAACAATTTCCAGGATTAGTCTTTAGATTAAAAAGCCCAAGAACTGCAACACTAATTTTCAGAACTGGTAAAATGGTTTGTACTGGTGCTAAATCTGAAGAGATGGCAATTAAGGCAGTCAACACAGTGGTTCAAAAATTAAGAAAAGGTAAAATCAAAATTAAAAAAGATGCAGTAATTACAGTTCAAAATATAGTTGCAGCAATTAATCTTGGTGGAAAAATTCACCTAGAAAAAGCAGCAAGAACATTACCTAGAAGTATGTATGAACCAGAACAATTTCCAGGTCTAATTCATAGAATGCTTGATCCAAAAACAGTAATTTTGTTATTTGCATCAGGTAAACTAGTCTGTACTGGAGCTAAAAAAGAATCAGATGTATATCGTTCTGTTCACAATTTACATTCAGTGCTAGAAGAAAAAGATCTAATGATTTATGAATAATTTTTAATTGTTAAAATTAAAAATTGACTAAAGATATTTTTGAGAAAGAAAAAATTAACCTTACGCCTGAAAATGGGTTTAATTTGATAGGAATTGATTATTTTTCAGATTCAGAAAATCAATTGTATTTGATTGAACATTTTGATATGTATCAAGATGCGTTGAGTGCAAAAAAAGATAGAAAAAAACCTGAAGAATATTTTGTTTTGTATAAAGGTCCAAATGGGGAATTTTTCTGTAGATAAGAAAAATATCAAAACTTTACAAAATTTTACAAACTCTCTTAACACATAGTTTAAGATTCAAAAATTTATGGTTAATGAAACTAGGGATTTGATTGATAATATTTATGAAAAAGAAAATACAAAAAATAACCATCAACAAAATCAAGTAGTTCGTAAAAGCCCAAAAGCAAAATATCAGATTTTTGACGAGTCAGAATTTACTCGTGGAAGAGAAGTTTTGGGAGATTTGATTGTACATGGGATGATAGCCTCAGGTGGGACAGATATTGATTGGTTAATTGAGCACAAAGGGGGATTTATCATTTTAGAATTCAAAGGATTTCATAACGATAAAATCAATATCGCTAAAGGTCAAATGATTGCTTATGAAAAATTACATGAAAAATTAAACTTGGCAACAAAATGTTATCTTTACGTAATAGGGTGTGATGATATTGATTTTTCAAATCCAGATTCCACAGTATTTATTTTTGAGATGAGTCAATGGAAAAATGGAGCCATTCCAAAAAATACTAGTGACATTTATGGTGATGATTCTGGAAGACAAAACAAATTCATAGTTTATCGTGAATATATGGATGAAATCAGTGTGGAGAAACTAAGAGATGTGGTTGATTCTCATTGGAAAGAGTTTGAAATTATGAAGTAAATGAAAATGTACCAGATGAAGTTTCTTGTCCATTATCAACTTTGATGGTATAAGTGCCAGAGTTTTCCCATCCAGGTCCACCAGCTATTGCCAATGTTGAGTATCTTCCATCACTTTTTAGAGAAACTTGTTCTGTCCATACAAGTTCATTATTTTGATTTGTTATTGATAGATTAACAGAACCAGAAACATCAGAGATTCCATTTATTGAAATTATGTCTTTTTTGTTATATGATGAAAAATCTGTTTGAATCAGTAAAGAATCAGATGTAGGGTTAACAGTTGGTTTAACAGTTGGAGAAACATCAGAGATTCCACTAAAAGATATAGCAACTATTACAATTATTGCCAATGCAAGACCACCAATTCCCAACATGATTTTTGAATTTTTTGGATTTGAATAGGATATTTTTGGGGGTTGAATGGTTTGAGTTTTTTGAACAGAAGGTGCTTGTGGTATTACTATATCGGGAGTTATGGATTTTTGCTCAACTGGAATATGTGTAGCTTCAGGTACACGTCCCAAATATTTTTCTGCTAATTTTTTAACATAATTTCTTTCATAGTTACTGATTACTTCGTTATTTTCACAAGCCCTTGAAATTTGCTTTAGTATTCGATCATCACCAAAATCTTTGTCCAGTAGGGATTTTACATCATCAAACAACGGATCAGTCATATGTTATTTTTCTAATATTGATTATTTATGAATAGTGTCTCTAAAAATACAGTATCAGATTTGTTTTGAATGTGTTTTTTGAGCTTGAATAATGACTGTTCGAATGTAGTCTTTTGCAGTTGAATCAGTTACGCCCATCTGTTTTGCTCTCAGATAAAGAGAATTTTCTTGAGGATCAGTCAAATAGCATTTCAAAAGATAGTTTAGTCTATGTGATCTTTTTTCATCACTTTTCATAATTTTGATTTTTTTCTTTACTAAAAAGGTCAGAGGATTATGCAATAACCGGCACCATAGTATCATAAAATTAAAATAAAAACATATGATCTCTTTTAAAGAATAGTTAAAGAGAAATGAAAATGAAACGAATTGAGGCAACTATTCAAACGGATAAGACTGGAGCAGTTTCTGATGCAATAAAAGATCTTGTTGGAGGATATTCCATTTTAGAAGGAAATGGGAGAGGTTCTGGAAAAAGACAAGAAATCAGATCAGGAAGAGGAACCGGTTCTTTTACAGCAGAATATAACAAAGTTGCAGTAGTAATCACAATAGTTGATGACACTGAAGTAGAAAAAGTATCTTCAGCAATAGCAGATGCATCATTTACAGGCAAAGGTGGAGACGGAATTATTGTTGTCACCGATGTAGTAAGTGCATTAAATATCGCATCAAAAAAGACGGGTTCAGAAGCCCTCTAATTATTTTATTTTATTATTTATTTTGTATACTACTAAGAGAGTTCCAACTATCCCTCTCAGTGAGTTAATCCCTTTGGAGGATTATGGTTGAAGGGATGATACCTATTACAATTCAAGTATAAAAACAAAAGATTTTGAAGGATTATTGTTGTCCTTCAATTCCCATTAAAGTTAAAGTTGAACGAATTTTTGGGATTTTTCTTATTTTCCATGTAATGGTTTCACGAAGTGCCTCGACTTGACCAGACTCAACTTTAGCCAAAATATCATATGCACCAAACGTTCCATGTACTTCAACAACGCCTTCAATAGATTTCAATTCTGAGATAACTGCCTCCTCAGATCCTAGCTCACAGTTTATGAGAACATAAGCTGTTGCCAATTATGACTCAAATCCTATTTTCATACATTAAGTGGTATTTTGAATTATATAAGAATAGTCCAATTTACTTAAAAATTCAGCATTAGTTGTAATTAAAAAATAAACAAATGTAAAGAAATTCAAGAATAAAGTTTAGGTTTAGATATATGCATTATTCATGATTTTTTCTAATTCTTCAATATTTTTTGAAAATGTAATTTTTGAACGTAGTTTAGTACCTCCATGAACACCTTTGGTAAATCTCATTGCTTGGGTTTTGATATTTGCAAATTTGATTTTGTAATTATTTGTAAGATGCAGATAATCAAAAAAAGAATCCAACCTATCTGTAAATGAATATTCTTTGTAAGAACCAGTTTTAAGATAATCATTAATTTGTTCAAACAAAAATGGATTACCCATTGCACCACGGCCTATCATTACATAATCACATCCAGTTTCGTCAATCATAGTTTTAGCATCTTCAGGTGTTATAATATCGCCATTTCCAACAATGGGCATATTAGAAATTTCCTTTAATTCTTTAATCATATTCCAATCAGCATTTCCTGAATATCCTTGACTTACAGTTCTAGGATGTAGAGTAATCATTTGTATTCCTTCATTTTCTGCAATTTCAGCTATTTCTCGAAATAGAAATTTACTTGCTTCAGTTACTCCAGAACGGATTTTGAGAGTAACAGGTTTTTTTACAGCATTAACCAAAGTTTGGAAAATTTGTTGGGTTAGATTAACCTCTTGTAAAAGGGCACCTCCAGCCATTTGTCTTGTAACATGAGGTGCAGGACAACCCATGTTATAATCAATAATATCAAAAAAGGGCTCTACAATTTTTGCTGCTTTTTCTAAAACTAAAAGATCAGAACCAAATAATTGAACTGAAAGTGGACGTTCTTGTTCTGAAAATTCAATAAATTCTTGAATGGTCTTCATATTTTCTTTGAATTGTTTTTCTTTTGCAACAATACTATGAATATTAGTAAATTCAGTAACAACAAGCCCTGCACCCATTTTTTTACATTGTAATCGAAGTGCTGGATCACTTACCCCAGCCATCGGAGCTAAAAACGCCCTACTAGAAAATTTTGGAAGCATGACAAAATATGATTGATTGAATATATTTACTATTTCAAAAAATTAGGAATTAGTTATCTGGGCAACCGTCAGAATCTCTATCACCATCATAATCTTCAGGATCAAGAGGACACAAATCTTCATCGTTAATGATATTATCCAAGTCGTCATCATGGACAAATCTTTGTTGTTCTGGAGCAATATCTGGGCAACCGTCATGATCATTGTATTTATTCCAAGTTTCAGGTTCAGTTGGACAAGAATCTACAGAATCTGGATATCCATCAGAATCTGAATCAATTACTGTTTGAGTGTTTGTTCCAACTACTAAAACATCAGGACAGCCGTCCCAATCTAGATAACCGTTGTAAGTTTCAGGTTCATCAATACAAGCATCTTTTCTGTCATCAATTCCATCACCGTCAGTATCTGGGAAAGTGTAAGTTGAAATTACAATATCAATTGAATCAGGGCAACCGTCAGTATCTTGATAATAATTGTAAGTTTCAGGTTCAAGAATACATTGATCAGAAGTATCTCTTATTCCATCCATGTCTGAATCTAAAATAGAATTAAAGGAATCAGGGCAACCGTCAGTATCAAAGAATCCATTATAGGTTTCAGGTTGATTTGGACACAAATCGACATTATCTACAATGCCGTCACCATCAGAGTCAGCTGTTAATTTATTGTCAAAAATTGAATCAGGACAACCGTCAGAATCTTGGAATTGATTATAAGTTTCTCTAATTAATGGACAATCATCAACATTATCAGGTACACCATCAAAATCAGCATCTCCAAATGATTCATAATCAATAGTATCTGGACAGCCATCTTCATCTTGGAATTTATTGTAATTTTCACCTATTGTTGGACATAAATCTAATTCATCTGGAATACCATCAGAATCTGAATCAGGTAATGCGGATTTTGAAATTCCTGGAATATCAGGACAACCGTCAGAATCCAAGTAATTGTTATAATTTTCAGCAACATCAATACATGAATCCCATCTATCTTCAATTCCATCACCATCAGTATCTGGGAAAGTGTAAGTTGAAGAAGTTGTATCTACAGAATCAGGACAACCGTCAGTGTCTTGGAATTTATTGTAAGTTTCTGGTTGTGTTGGACATTGATCAAATATGTTTAGAATTCCATCCATGTCTGAATCTAAAATAGAATCAAAAGTATCTGGACAGCCATCATCATCTTGAAATCCGTTGTAAATTTCTGGTTGATTGGGACACCAATCTAATTCATCCACAATACCATCACCGTCTGAATCAGCTGTTAACTTGCCATCATAAATTGAATCTGGGCAACCGTCAGTGTCGTCAATTAAATTGTAAATTTCTCGTACATAAGGACAATTATCAAATTCATTTAAAATTCCATCACCATCAGCATCACCGGTGTTCATAAATTCAATTTCATCTGGACAACCGTCAGTGTCTTGGAATTTATTAAAATTCTCACGTTCTAATGGACAAGAATCTACAGAATCAGGAATACTATCATAATCAGAATCAATTAAACCATCAGAGAAAAATCCAGGAATGTCATGACAACCGTCAGTGTCAAGATAATTATTATAATTTTCTGGTTCGTTTAAACATTGATCCCATCTGTCATCAATACCATCACCATCAGTGTCTGGGAAAGTGTAAGTTGAAGAAGTTGTATCTACAGAATCAGGACAACCGTCAGAATCCAAGTAGAAATTATAAACTTCTGGTTGAGTTGGACAAGAATCCAAAGTATCAGAGATACCATCTTGATCAATATCTCTTAGAAGTTGATCATCATCAGGGCAACCGTCAGTATCATCAATTCCATTAAATGTTTCAGGTTGATTTGGACACAAGTCCATGTAATCAGGGTAGCCGTCAGAATCTGAATCAGTAATTCCATTTGCACCATCAGAGGATAAATCTGGACAACCGTCAGTGTCTTGGAATTTATTGTAAGTTTCCTTTACAGTAGGACAATTATCAAGATGATCTTGAATTCCATCATAATCAGCATCATACCATGGAACAAAATCAGCAGGACAACCGTCAATATTATTTCCATATTGTGGGTCATAGTCCTCTAAAAGATGAGGACAAAAATCAACACTGTTTGGAACACCGTCACCGTCTGAATCGATTGCTTCAGTAGCATGAATACTTGATGGTAGCATGCCAATACTTAGTGTGAGTAAAAGTAAAAATCCTAAAAGATATTGTTTTTTCATTATTCCTGACTCCGCTATTATCAAGTATTTATTAAGTTTCACGATAGATAGGATTTTTTTGATAAAAGCTAAAAATCAGAAATATTGAATTAATTATCAGGGCAACCGTCAGTGTCTCTATCACCATCATAATCTTCTGGATCAAGAGGACATAGATCTTCATCATTAATGATATCATCTAAGTCATCATCATGGACAAATCTCTGTTGTTCTGGAGCAATATCTGGGCAACCGTCAGTGTCTAGGTATTTGTTCCACGTTTCAGATTCAGTTGGGCAAGAATCTACTGAATCTGGATATCCATCAGAATCAGAATCAGCATATACAGGAGTAGTAGATTCTGCTCCTGGAACATCAGGGCAACCGTCAGTGTCCAAGTAATTATTATAATTTTCAGCAACATCAATACATGAATCCCATCTATCTTCAATTCCATCACCGTCAGTATCTGGGAAAGTGTAAGTTGAAGAAGTTGTATCTACAGAATCAGGACAACCGTCAGTGTCTTGGAATTTATTGTAAGTTTCTGGTTGTGTTGGGCATTGATCAAACACATCTAAAATTCCATCCATATCAGAATCTAAATTAGATATTTGTTTATCAGGACAACCGTCTTCATCTAAGAGACCATTGTAAGTTTCTGGTTGAGTTGGACAGGAATCTAAATAGTCAACAATACCATCACCATCAGCATCAGATGTTAATTTATTATCATATACATAATCAGGACAACCATCTAAATCTTGGAATTTATTGTAAGTTTCTTTAGCAGTTGGACATTGATCTAAATTATCATAAATTCCATCATTATCTGAATCACCAACAGTTTGATAGTCAATACTATCAGGACAACCGTCATAATCTTGGAATTTGTTATAATTTTCAGCTAATGTTGGACAATTATCAAGATGATCTGCAAGTCCATCAAAATCAGAATCAATCATATCTCCTGCACTAGTTCCTGGAACATCAGGACAACCGTCAGTATCTAAATAATTATTATAATTTTCAGCAACATCAATACATGAATCCCATCTATCTTCAATTCCATCACCGTCAGTATCTGGGAAAGTGTAAGTTGAAGAAGTTGTATCTACAGAATCAGGACAACCGTCAGTATCAAGGTACTTGTTGTAAGTTTCTGGTTGTGTTGGACATTGATCAAACACATCTAAAATTCCATCCATATCAGAATCTAAATATGATATTTGTTTGTCAGGACAACCATCTTCATCTAAGAGACCATTGTAAGTTTCTGGTTGATTTGGACAGGAATCTAAATAGTCAACAATACCATCACCATCAGCATCAGATGTTAATTTGTTATCAGCAATCAAATCAGGACAACCATCTAAATCTTGGAATTTATTGTAAGTTTCCATACTAAAAGGACAGGAATCATTAAAATCTAAAATACCATCAAAGTCTGAATCTCCAGAAATTGTTAATTGTAATTCATCAGGACAACCGTCAGTGTCTTGGAATTTGTTATAATTTTCACGTTCTAATGGGCAAGAATCTACATCATCTGCAAGTCCATCATAATCAGAATCAATCATATCTCCTGCACTAGTTCCTGGAACATCAGGACAACCGTCAGTGTCTAAATAATTATTATAATTTTCAGCAACATCAATACATGAATCCCATCTATCTTCAATTCCATCACCATCAGTGTCTGGGAAAGTGTAAGTTGAAGAAGTTGTATCTACAGAATCAGGACAACCGTCAGTATCAAGGTACTTGTTGTAAGTTTCTGGTTGTGTTGGACATGAATCCAAAGTATCAGAGATACCATCTTGATCAGTATCTCTTAGAAGTCGATCATCATCAGGGCAACCGTCAGTATCATCAATTCCATTAAATGTTTCAGGTTGATTTGGACACAAGTCCATGTAATCAGGGTAGTTATCACCATCTGTATCGGCAATTCCATTTGCACCGTCAGGGGATAAATCTGGACAACCGTCAGTATCAAAGTATCTGTTGTAAGTTTCCTTTACAGTAGGACAATTATCAAGATGATCTTGAATTCCATCATAATCAGCATCATACCATGGAACAAAATCAGCAGGACAACCGTCAATATTATTTCCATATTGTGGGTCATAGTCCTCTAAAAGATGAGGACATTCATCAATATCATTTGGAACACCGTCACCGTCTGAATCAATTGCTTCAGTAGCATGAATACTTGATGGTAGCATGCCAATACTTAGTGTGAGTAAAAGTAAAAATCCTAAAAGATATTGTTTTGTCATAAAATCACCTATTGATCTGGACATCCATCGGTATCTCTATCACCATCATAATCTTCTGGTTCTAATGGACACAAATCATATTCGTTTATGATATCATCTAAATCAACATCGTGTTTGTAACGTGATTGTTCAGGAGCAATATCAGGGCAACCGTCTGCATCATTGTACTTATTCCAAGATTCTTTTTCATTTGGACACAAGTCAACTTCATCGTTTATTCCATCCTCGTCATTATCAATAATTACATTTCCAGTAGGTAATACATCAGGACAACCGTCATAGTCTACATATCTATTCCATGTTTCATCTAACTGTGGACATACATCCATTGAATCTGGGACTCCATCACCGTCTGAATCTGGTTGTGTATCATCAATATCTGGACATCCATCTTCATCTTGGAATCCATTATAATTTTCAGCAACTAGAGGACAATCATCAGATACATCATGAATTCCATCATTATCTGAATCAACTACAAATGATTCTGAAATAGAATCAGGACAACCGTCATCATCTTGGAATTTATTATAAGTTTCAGGGGATAAAGGACATGCATCAATTTGATCTGGTAATCCATCTCTATCTCTATCATTACTTAAAATGTAATTATCAGGGCAACCGTCTCTATCAAGAATTCCGTTAAATGTTTCAGGTTGATTTGGACAATGATCATTATAATCATTAATTCCATCACCATCAGTGTCAGCAGTCATTTTATTATCTGCCACATTGTCAGGACAACCATCTTCATCTTGGAATTTATTGTAAGTTTCAGGAATTAACGGACATTGATCTTCTGAATCAATTAATCCATCAAAATCAGTATCTAAAGTTGTAATAAAGTCAGGGTAATCAGGACAACCGTCTTCATCTTGGAATCCATTGTATCTTTCTCTATCAAGAGGACACTCATCTTCTGAATCTAAAATACCATCATAGTCTGAATCCAAATCTGAAGCATTATCAGGGCAACCGTCATAGTCAAGATATCTGTTCCATGTTTCTAATGTGGATGGGCATTGGTCAAGGGAATCTCTAATTCCATCACCGTCTGAATCATTAATTGCTACATCGGGACAACCGTCAGTATCTAGATATCCATTAACAGTTTCTGCAACTAGTGGACATGAATCATGCAAATCAGAAATTCCATCACCGTCAAAATCTAATAAAGACAATCCAGAAACACTGTCAGGGCAACCGTCAGTATCTTGGAATTTATTATAAGTTTCTTTAGCAATAGGACATTTATCTAAATAGTCAGCAATTCCATCTTGATCTCTATCACTAGTGCTAGAAGAATCAGGACAACCGTCTCTATCTAAAAATCCATTAAATGTTTCAGGTTGATTTGGACACAAGTCCAAATTATCAATAATTCCATCACCATCAGTATCTGTAGTTGATTTGTTATCTGCTACAAAGTCAGGGCAACCGTCTTCATCTTGGAATTTATTGTAAGTTTCTTTTACTTGAGGACAATTATCAATACTATCAACAATACCATCACCATCTGTATCATTGTCACTAGAGTATGGAGGAATATCAGGGCAACCATCTTCATCTTGGAATCCATTATATCGTTCTGGTTCAAGTGGACATGCATCATCTGCATCCATGATTCTATCACCATCTGCATCATTTAGTGTGCCATCAAAAGATGGAATTGAATCAGGACAACCGTCATAGTCAGCAAATCTATTGAAAGTTTCAGGGTCATGAGGACAAATATCAAATGGGTTTGCAATACCATCACCATCTGTATCAACAAAAGATGAATCTAATGAAACATCAGGGCAACCGTCAGTATCAAGATAACCATTGTATACTTCAGGTTCTGTTGGACATAAATCTAGATTGTCTAGAATAGAATCATTATCAATATCACTAAAAGATGAATCACTAACAGAGTCAGGACAACCATCTTCATCTTGGAATTTATTGTAAGTTTCAGCACTTAATGGACATTCATCTACATTATCTAAAACACCATCTTGATCCCTATCACCAAAACCAAAATCATCTGGACAACCATCAGTGTCTAAAATACCGTTGAATGTTTCAGGTTGATTTGGACAATTATCTGCTATATCAACAAAACCATCACCATCAGAATCAGGTAATCCACCCTCTCCACCATCTGGAGAGAAATCAGGACAACCATCTTCATCTTGGAATTTATTGTAATGTTCTCTAAGACTAGGACATTGATCAAGATGATCTTCTATTCCATCATAATCCTCATCATACCATGGAACAAAATTAGATGGGCAACCGTCTACTGCACCTTCATAATCTTCTTGTAAATTTGGACATGAATCAATGGAATCATCTACACCGTCATTATCTAAATCACCAGCAGCAAAAGTAGAATTAATAGGCATACTAGTTAAAGTAGTCAAAAGTAATATTAGAAATGATAAAGTATGTATTTTTTTCAATGCTAATTTTTTCGTGAGGATCCAGTTATTAAACCTCACTCTAAAATCGACTTGAAATTTGAGTTGTTTTGAAAAAAAGTTCTACATCAGACAAAAAACTCGATCAATTTAAGTAAAGTAAAACACGATCCGAATTCATGAGTTGTTCTGGAGAAACAGTTGAAGAAGAAGAGCAATTACTTCAGATTAATCCGGTAATATCTGCACAATTAAAAAAAGCAAAGTATGGCATAGCAGATCACTCAACTGTAGGACTTTGTCATTGGACAAAAAAATCATTCAAGCATGAAGGGAGTTGTTACAAACACAAGTTTTATGGAATTTCTACACATCGATGTATGGAATTCTCTCCAGCTGGTATGTATTGTGAAAACAGATGCGTGTATTGTTGGAGACCTATGGAATTTTATGATTCAATGAATATGGAACCAAAACAAGTTGCAGAGCCTAAACAAATTTTAACAAAGTTAATGGCTGAACGAAAAAAATTGATTAATGGATTTTATGGTGATTCAAGAAATGACAAACAAAGATTAGATGAGTCACTGTTACCTGCCCATTATGCTATTTCACTTTCAGGAGAACCTACAATGTATCCCAAACTTCCAGAACTGATTAAATATCTAAAATCATTTGAAGCAACAAAATCAATTTTTCTTGTAACAAATGGACAAGAACCAGATATGATTCAAAAATTACAAGATGAAGATGCATTGCCAACACAATTGTACCTATCAACTAATGCAGCAGACTATGAATCATTTATGAGAATAAACAAGCCAAGGTATGATGATTCGTGGGAAAGATGGAATAAAACACTCAACATGTTAAAAGATTTGAAAACAAGAACAGTGTTAAGAATTACTTTGATTAGAGATTACAATGATCAGAAAGAATCAATTCCAGCATTTGCAGAAATGTTTAGAAAAGCTAGTCCACATTTTATTGAAATTAAATCATACATGCATATTGGCCGTTCTACAAATAGACTAGAACATGAGAACATGTTAGAAATGGATGAAATAAAAAAATTTAGTGAACAAATAGCAAAACAAAGTAAAATATTTTCAATAATGGATGAAAGTATTATATCAAGAATTTCAATTCTACAAAATAATGAACGATTTATTGATCGTATGATTCCATCTTATGTAAATACCAATTAGAAAATTTTTTTAATGCTTTGAATCTATGTGATAATTCGTTTTTGTTCTTTAATTCAGCAAATGTTTTTGTAAAATTTTTTGGGACAAAAATTGGATCATAGCCCCAACCTTTTCCTTTAGAATATTTTGAAATAGAACCATCTAATTTTGAGTTAAAAGATTCTAGAAAATTTTTGTCACAATAAGTAATAATAGAAATAAATTTTGCTTTTCTTTTTTGTTTTAATAAATTTAAAATTCCTTTATTTCCAATTGTTTTAAAAACATATGATGAATATGGTCCTGGAAAACCATATAGTGAATCAATAAAAAGACCAGCATCTTCTATGATTAGTGGTTTTTTACATTTTGAAAATGCATCAATTGCTTTTTTTGATGCAATATCTTTAAGAGAATTTGATTGGATTTCTTCTAAATTTGATTTAAAAAATCCAAGTTTTATTCCAAATGAATCAAGAATTTCTTTTGCTTCTAGATATTTATGATTATTTGAAGATACAAAAAAAAGATCAACTGACTTGTGCATACCTACCACGACTTTCTATTTCTGAAACAATTTTTATAATTTTAACATATTTTTCACTTCCAACAACTGATTTGTAGCCAGAAAGGAAGTTTTTCCAAGAAGGTAACATAATTTTTGCATGTGCACTATTTAGAATTTCTTTAATCAATCTCAGGTCAACTGCATGATCTTCAGATTTCATTGTATTTTGTGACAATCCAAAATCAATCACAAAAATATTATTTTTAAAATAAATAAAATTTGACGTAGTCAAATCTCCATGCATTATTCCATTTTTATGTAACATTCCAACTAACTTTCCAATTTTCTTACATAAGAGAATAATTTTTGATTCGGATAAATCATGAACAGTTTTTCCAGGGATTTCTTGCATTAAAATTGAAGATTTTTCCAGATCAACAAAATAAACAAGAGGTGTAGGAATTCCAAAAGATTTGACTTGAGATATTATTTGTGCTTCCTTTAACGTTCTTTGTTTTCTTATTTTTAAATCAAGAATAGGATTTCGATAATTTTTTACTTTTCTAATTTTTAAAATGGCGTTGGAATTTTGCCATTTAGTTTGATAAATATCAGCCTCTGCACCTTTTTTTATTAATTTCATTACCATTATATCTAAAGGAATTAAATAAAAATTAATCATGGAGAAAGATGAACACAGGGTTAAGCAAGAAGACTGTAGTGAAGATGGGTTAGGTGTTGGGATTTTAACATTAACAAATAAAAGATTGGCATTTGATAAAACACGTGCTAGAATAATGGATTTCTCAAAACATATTGGAGACACAGTTTTAGATATTCCATTAAATGAGGTTGTTAAAACATGGAAAGAAGGATTGTTAATGAAAAAGATTTGTTTTACTGCAAAAACAGGTGATGGTGAAAAAACTTTCAAGTTTGGTGTTTTTAGCACAAAAAATTGGCTTAAAACTATTGACAAATCAATTGATGAATTCAAAAATCAATAATCTATTTTGACAGAATCTAATCTCCAAGATTGAGTAACAAAAGTATTTTTTAATAAAACACCTTCTTTGACTTTAGATTCTAAAATTCCTGTCCAACATATTTGACTACCACAATCCCCAGCATATTGTAATGGAACAACAAAAAATTTGCATCCATGTCGCTTACATACATCTTTAAGCATTTCAGATAATCTTTTGTTTGCTGCAACACCACCTACTATCATTAACTCTTTTTTATTGGTAAAAGATAATGCACGTTCAACAGATTCAGCAATCATAGCAAATGCAGTTTCTTGTAATGAATAACATGCATCAATTTTACTTTTTTTTGCCACAGATTTTGTTGCAGATAACAAACCTGAAAAAGAAACATCATTTCCTTTTACAGAATATGGTAAAGTAACATAGTTTGAAGATTTTGATGCAAGTTCTTCAATATTTTTTCCACAGGGTGAAGCAAAACCAATACTTCTACCAAATTGATCTAGTAATTGACCCAATGTAATATCTAATGTTTCACCAAAAACTCTCCATTGTTTATTGAGAAATGCCAAAAGCATTGTATGGCCTCCAGATACTAAAAGAACTAATGGATTAGATGCGCCAGTAAGTAATTTTCCTAATTCGATATGACCTATTGCATGGTTTACAGGAAAAATTGGAATTTTGTAAAATGATGCTAAAGATCTTGCAACAACTGCACCAACACGTAAACAAGGACCTAAACCAGGACCTGCAGCATATGAAATTATATCAAGATCCTTAATTGAAATTTTTGCATCTCTGAGACAATCAGACAACACAGAAGAACTGTGCTCAATATGATGACGAGATGCTTCACGTGGATGAATTCCCTCACCATCATCAGGCCGATAAATTTTTCTTACATCAGAAAGTATTTTTCCTTTTTTTCCTTTTTTTTCAATTACAGCACAAGAAAATGTATGTGCCGTACTTTCAATTCCTAAACCTAGCATTACTAACCCCTGCTTAACGTAGATACTATTTTTATCACATCGCCATTTTTTAGTTTTTGTTCACCACTAATTCGTTGTTTTGTCTTACAATCAATTGCATGTAAAAATCCCTTTGCAATATCAGCATGAATTAAACCCGCTAAATCTTTTGCAGTAGAATCATGTGGAAGTAATTTTGTATCAGGAAAAATAACTCCATCTTTGTTGATTAATTTTGTTTCATCTTCTACAGGATAAACAACAATGAAATTTAATGAATCAAACACAGCTTTATTTAGAATTTCTTGAATTCCAGTTGAGGATATTTTTGAAAATACAGATTTAACTACATCTAATGCTTTTTGTTGAGGAGGTAGAATTTCTTTACCTTCACTAATTGTAAATCCTTTATCGCCAGGTGAATAATTTACAATTCCTGCCTTTGATGCTTTTCGTAAAAGTAATTCAGTTTCAGCACTACAAGGAATAACATTTTCAGAGATTTTTGTAATTACATCCAAATCTTGACAAAGATCTGCTTTATTTGCAGCAATAATCATCGGTTTGGTATTTTTTCTTAATTCTTTTGCAAAAGTCTGAATGTCAGAATCATTCCATTCTTTAGGATTCCTAGAAATCAAACCTGACTTTTGTAAGATATCTTGAACTTGATAATCTTTAATTCCTAATCCAGAAAATCGTTTTGCAATTCCATCAGTAAGTTTTGCTCTTTTTTGATCTATCTCACGGGTAATTTTATCCCATTCTCTTTTGAGAATATCTGAAAACCATTGATCAAATTCATCTTGAACAAATGCAATATCTTCAAGGGGATCATGAGTGCCAACGGGAACAGGTTTACCTTGAATGTCAGTAGTTCCTGCAATATCAACAACATGGATTAAAACTTCAGCTTGTCTTGCATCATCTAAAAATTGATTTCCCAATCCTTTGCCTTCATGTGCTCCAGGAACAAGTCCTGCAACATCAATTAGTTTTATTGGAATAAATCGTGTACCATTAACACATAATTCATTATCATGTTTTATCTCAAAATGTTTGCATGCACAATCAGAGGTAACAAAAGCTACTCCAATATTTGGTTCAATAGTAGTAAATGGGAAATTTCCTGATGGAACAGAGGTTTCAGTGGCAGCTGAGAAAAATGTAGATTTTCCAACATTTGCTTTACCTAGTAAACCAATTTGCAATACAATCAAAAATTCATTTCTACTTATTAGTATTGCAGAAATCATTTAATGCGACAATCAAGATTTCAGATTATGTCAATAGTAATTACAGGAAATCCAGGTGTTGGAAAACATACCATTACAGCAGAAATTGTAAAAAGTTTAGAGTTAGATATTATTGACATTAACAAAATAGCAAAAGATTCAGGATTATTAGAAAAAGATGAAAATACGAATGATGTAGATACTGAAAAACTAGGAAAGATTCTTGAAAAAAAAATTTCTGAAAAAAATCTAGTTGTAGGTCATTTGGCACCATATATTTTAGATAAAAATCAAGTTAAAATTATCATTATTTTGAGGAGAAATCCATATGAATTGATTTCAGTATACAATGATAGAAAATATTCAGATAGAAAAAGCAGAGAAAACATAGGTAGTGAAGTGTTAGGTGTAATTGCACATGATTCAATGAATAAATTTCAAGAAAAGGCATTTCAGGTAAATGTTAGTGAAAAAAACATTCAGCAAGTCACAAAACAAATTCTTGATACAATTTCAAATAATGAAGGAAATGATGATGTAGATTGGCTTGATTTAGTAACAAAAAATAATGATTTGAAAAAATTTTTTGTTGATTGATTAAATAACGTCTAAAAATTGTATAAGTATTGTTTGAAATTTCTAAAACAGATTTGGCAGGAAGGATTGGGACTTTATACACCAATCACGGAAAAGTAGAAACACCAGCATACGTTCCAGTAATTCATCCAGTAAAACAAACAATTCCATCAAAAAAAATCAAAGAGATAGGATTTGATTTAGTAATTACAAATGCATACATTTCTAGAAACAGTTATGGAGATGAAGCAGTAAAAAAAGGAATACACAGAATTATTGATTTTGATGGTTCAATCATGACAGATTCTGGCGGATATCAAGTATTAGAATATGGAGATGTAGATGTATTACCACCAGAAATGGCAGATTTTGAAAAAGGAATTTTAACTGATTTTGCAATTCCATTAGATAAACCAACAGGATTTGGAATGCCAATAAAAAAAGCAGAAGCATATGTAAAACATACACTCAAAGTTTCAAAACAAACACTAGATGAAAGTGAAGATAATGGCCAAATTTGGATAGGTCCAATTCAAGGAGGAGAACATTTTGATCTTGTTGCAAAATCAACAAAGAGTTTAGTAAAAATTGGTTTTCAAATGCTTGCATTAGGAAGTCCTGTTGAATTTATGGAGTCATATGAATACAGATTATTAGCACAAATGATTGTTGCTGCAAAAAAACAAATGCCACATTCTATTCCACTACATCTTTTTGGAGCAGGTCACCCCCTTACAATTCCATTTGCTATTGCGCTAGGGTGTGATACATTTGATTCTGCATCTTACATGTTGTATGCTAAAAAACTCAGATACATTACTGATGATGGTACACGAAATTTATCAGAAATTACTATATTTCCATGTAATTGTGAAATATGCTCAAAATATACTCCAAATGAATTCCGTCAATTAGAAGAAACTGAAAAAATCAATCAATTGGCAATTCATAATCTTTATGCAATAAAACTTGAGGTTGATAAGGTAAAACAAGCAATTCATGAAGGAAGATTATGGGAGTATGTGATTAAAAAAGCAAGAGCACATCCAAAATTATTTGAAATGATTGATGTTATGACAGAAAACTATGAATTTCTCGGATTAAGCACTCCAAAATTCAAGGAAAAAGCCATTTTCTTATACGATAAAAATGATCAATATCGTCCAGAAGTACAATCATTTCATAAAATAGTAAGAGAATTCAAAACAAAGAAAAAACGACTAATCATTACTAAAGAATCCAGTACAAAACCAGGTTACTTGTCTTACCAATATTTAGCAATAAAGAAAAAGTTCAAAAATTTTGATTCATTTCAAGTTTGCCAATATAATCCACAATTAGGATTGATTCCAATTGAAATTTCAGATATTTTTCCAGCAGCACATCATGAAACATCTAGAATAGAATTTGATCCAAAAGAGTTCCATACATTTGAGAAAACATGGAATAATTTCTTTACAAATAATGAATTTACAGAAATCTATTTTGATAAAAAAGATGAATTTCTAAAACACTTTGTTAAAACACTACCAAAAAAAATCAAGAAAAAATCATTTGTTTAATTAAAAATAAGAAAAAAGATTGTGTGCGAAAAGATTCAGCTTATAGTGCTGCGTCTTCTGCCCAACCGTTGATGAAGATACCGTTTTTGTGAAGAGGTACTGGTTGTCCAGCTGTGTAATTCATTGGTCTCATCCAAAAGATTGATTTTGTTGGACATACACCTATGCATGCACCATCAGAAATACATCTTTCTGGATAAAATACAAATGCTTTACCTCTCTTCCAGCCTTCAACAGGTTTTACTCTAAGGACATCAGGACCAAGAGTTGTACAGATTTCTACACATAGTGCACATCCGATACATCTTTGTTCATCAATGTCTGGAAGTATTGCTATTGGCATTACAAAATAATATTCATTGGTTGCTATTTAAACCATGATTGAAATTCATAACCCTGTTATGAAATTGATCGATGAAAAATATGTGCGCAAAAACTAGATTGAAAATTTAAAAAACAAAAAGATAACGTGATGTGCACGTTTATTTTCTCATTGCATCAATTTGACCAGAGGTTACCCAATCGAGTAATTCTGCTGATGATGGATTAAGGTCTGCTTTCTTGTTCATAAGATTGTTAACCCAAATCCAATTGATCTGGTTTAGAAGTACTTTGTTTCCTTCATCACCGGCACGAGTTTTTGCTACGACAGCTTGGTCTTGTTCAGCTATCCACTGATCATAGGTTCTTCCCATGAAAAACAAATCTTAGCTTACACTAATTAAAGCTTTTGTAGATTACATGGTAGGCATAATGATCGGGATGTATCTAAGAAGGTTTTAACGTCGATAAAATTTCATTTAATTCTTGGAAGTAAAAGTTTTAGGAGCTGCTAATGAAGTAGGCAGATCAGGTTTTCTAGTGAATTGTAATGGAACAAAACTCCTACTAGATTATGGAGTCATGTTTGGAAAAAGAGGTTCACCTCCAGGATACCCACTTCATGTAAAACCTAAAGATATTGATGCAATCATAATTACTCATGCCCATTTAGATCATTCAGGAAATGTTCCATCTCTTTTTGTAAGTGGTAATACAGATGTCTATGCCACACCGCCAACATTTGATTTATCAAAAATGCTAATAGAAGATATGCTAAAAATTGAAAAAAATGCACATCCATTTGGTTTACCTGAAGTGAATAACATGATGAAAAATGCCAAAGAAATTGGATTCAAACAAAAAGTCACCAAAGGTAATGCAACTTTTGAATTTAGAGAATCAGGGCACGTAATTGGAGGAAGTACAGTTTTAGTAGAGTCAGAGAAAAAACGTCTCTTTTACACAGGAGATATCAAAACAAATGGTTCAAGAATGTTACGAGAGATGGATATGGACATAGGAGAAATTGATTTACTAATTACCGAAAGCACATATGCCAAAACAGAACAAATACCAAGAAAAGAATCAGAAACTCAATTAATAGAATTTGCAAATGAAGTAATGGATAGAAAAGGAATATTGTTTATTCCATCATTTTCAGTTGAACGTTCTCAAGAGATGGCATGTATATTGAGAAGTGCAAATTTCAAACATAAAATCATAATGGATGGAATGGCATTAAAAGTAAATGAGATAATGTTTAGACATCCAGAATATCTTAGAGATCCAAAAGTGTTTTCTGAAGCAATTAAGAGTTCAACTGCAATTAGAGAACATGCTGAAAGAAAACGTGCAATGGGTGAACCATGTGTAGTTATTTCCCCAGCTGGAATGCTAGTAGGTGGAAATGCAGTTTACTATTTACAACAATTATCTTTTGATAAGAAAAATGGAATCGCCCTAGTATCGTATCAAGGTGAAGGTACACCAGGTAAAAAACTACTAGATACAGGAAAGGTTTCAACCAGAGGTAAGGATCTTAATGTACAAGCAGAAGTTAAACAATTTCAATTTTCAGGTCATGCAGACAAAAAAGAATTGTTTGATATGATTAAGAAAATCAAAGGTAATCCAAAAGTTTGGACAGTTCATGGAGATTCTGAATCATGTGACATATTTGCACAAGAGATTCATGAGAAATTTGGTTTTGAAACATATGCACCTACAGTTAATGATGAAATAACCATCTAAAATGCAAATAATAACATCAATTGATGTTGAGAATTCAATTAATAGTGGTCAAGTATTTCTTTGGAAAAAAGATGAAAATTATTGGTATGGGATAAATGGGCAAGATGTTTTACAGGTAGATTTGAATGGCAATGTTAAATCATATCAAAAATTAAAAATTGATTTTTTTAGAAAAAATGATGATATTGAAAAAATTATCAAGTCAATTTCAAAAGATAAAGTAGTAAAGAATGCAGTAAAAAAATATCAAGGATTACGAATTACGAGACAAGATCCTTTCCAGTGTTTAATTTCTTTTATCATTTCTTCGAATTCAAATATTCCAAAAATAAAACACTGTTTAGAAAATATTGTACAAAAATTTGGAAAAAAAATAACATTTGAAAATCAAAAATTTTTTTTGTTTCCTGAACCAAACAAACTTGCTAAAGCATCAATTAATGAGATTAAAAAGTGCGGAGTAGGATACAGAGCCACATTCATCAAGGAAGCTGCAAAAATAATAGCGTCAAAAGATATAAAATTTGAACAATTAAAAAAATGTGATTATCAAGAAACAAAAAAAATCATTTGTCAAATACCGGGTGTAGGAAATAAAGTAGCAGATTGTGTAATGTTATTTTCATTAAATAAATTACAAGCAGTTCCATTAGATAGGTGGATAGTTAGAATTTTAGGAAAATATTATTCAAATAAATTTGAAATTAAGACTAAAACAATTACAGAAAAACAATATGAAATTTTACATGAAAAAATTGTGAATCATTTTGGGCCTTATGCAGGATATGCGCAACAATTTCTCTTCAAAATGGAAAGAGAAAATCATCAGAAAAAGTGGCTGTAAACCCTTAAAATGGTAATTAATTGCCAGGTTATTGCGCCCATAGCTCAGCATGGATAGAGTGTCGGACTTCTAATCCGATGGTCAAGGGATCGAAGCCCTTTGGGCGCGTTTAACAAAATTATTTATTTTCAATTATGTACAAATTTTTGTGAAAGATATAGAATTTGAATTAAATTCATTAGAAATTCATCCAAATTCCGAAATTAAAGGAATCATATCAGTATCATATCCTGGAAGATATGATGGGGTGGTGATTAATACACAAATTTTTGATTCAAATGAACATATTATTTACAAATCATATAATCAAAAAAATATCTCTCAAAATGTTTCAAGATTATTTATCAACAAGGATGTAATGCCTGAAAATAAAGCTGAATTTACTGCACAAATTAATTTTGAACCAAAACAAGAACATGAAGTAAAATTTAGAGTGTCAATTATTGAACAACACAAAGAAATTGAAAGTCAAATAATATTTGCAAAATATTCTATCTAGAATCTACTCTTTTCAATACTAATTGAACCAGTCATCCATGGATGTGGGGTACAGTGATAATGTACTTCTTGAGGTTCAGTGAATAAAAATTCGTATGAATCACCAGGTTTCATAACACCAGGAGAACCAAAGTCACCACTATAAGCATCAGCATGTCTATGATCAGGAGTTACAGTGTGTGCAGTATCATCGTTATTTTGCCAGATTACTTTGTTACTAAACGTCAATAATGCAGTCGCATCATTTGGAACATAGTTTTCATTTCCTTCAATTACAGCACCTGGGACAATTTCTATTATGAAATCTTCTTCAGGATGTAAAATATGATCAGAAACAGATGGTTTTGCCATTGATTCAGGGAGATAAAATGAAGTGTAAAATACTACAAAAGTGGACATTGCAATAATCACTGCCATTACACCAATACCATATGCATGACTAGAAGTCGGAGAACTCATTTCTTTGTCTCCTCTGAAGCTTCAGTTAATTTTGGTTTTTCTTCTTGTACTGGAACAGGTGCTGGTGGTGGTGCATTTTTTTCCTGACTCATTGCATATCTGTAAACATGGAAGAATGCTGCAAAGACAAGCAAGATAATTCCAATAAAGAACAATGAAATATTTTTCATTCCAGTCAATGCTGCATTGTATGCTGCAATGTTTAGGAATACTTGGAATGCCAATAATGCGATTAATACCCAGTTGATCCATTTTTCAGAAAGATTGATTGTTGCCACTTTTTGTGGACCAGTGTTTTTAGCAATCTTTGCTTTTCTTTCAGCTTCATTTGCAAGTTTAATCATCATATATGTAAATCCAAATCCTAATGGAACCATCAAGATCATTGTAGAATAGAAGAATATTGGATCAATTACCAAACGCTCTACTAATGGAATAGAAATGTCTGGTGAGATGTAAAATCCCCAATACGTGGTAACCATAATTTGGGCAAGACTAGTAATTCCAAATGCAGTAATTATTGGTCTGTCTCTCCATGAGAATTTCTTGTATCTGTCAATAAACGGAATTAGTACTATAGATATGATAAACAACAAAGGCCATAACAATCCTGTAACAAACTTGTCATATTGCGTCCTCATGAATGCATAGATTCCAGTTAGATACCATTCAGGAACAGTCACACCCGGAGGTACAGTAGGCTCAAATTTGAAGCCCATATCAATTGGGAACACACCACCTGTAATCAAAATAGCACCACCAATTGCCATGACCATTGGTACATCAAATACCAAAAATCGTGGGAAGTGAACTGCCATTAATCCAAGCATTACAATGGGTAACAAGAAGACATGTTGTGCATAGAATCTTAATACAAAGTCGGAGAATCCACTACCTAACGCCGCATCACGAATTGTAGGTCCTACAACAGGAATTGATGTTGTTAGTGACGCCGCAATACTGATTGCAAGTTCTGCTCTTTCAGAAAATATAACGTCATATCCAGTAAAGGCTTCAAGAATAGTAACAACTCCTAAAATGACACCAGTCATCCACAAAACTTCATTTCTAATTTTGTATCGTCCACTAAAGTATTGATAATACATGTGAAGTACAGCTAAAAGTACCATCGCGTTTGAACCGTGATAGTGGATGTTTCTAATATGGAAACCAAATGGAACATCATCATTAATGAATTGAACACTATCCCAAGCTCTATCTAAGATTGGTTGATAATAAAACATGAGTAAAGCTCCTGAAACTCCAAGTATGATGAATACGATGAAAGTTAACATTCCTAAGAAACCAAATGGACTAACAAATCTTGCAGGGAATGAGAATTTTATTGCAGTAAAAATTGTTCTATCTACACCATCCCATAACCAATAAAGGAGTGCAACTACTCCAGTTTTTCTCTCAAGCGAAACGGCCATATCCAATTACTCCATTATCATTTACGTCAAACTTTGGTGGTAAAATAAATACAAATCCATCTGAATCAATTTCAAAAGATAATTTAGGTAATGTATTTGATGGTGCAGCTTGAACAGATGCGGGACCAACAAAGGCAGTTCCAGTTACAGGATCATACATACTACCATGACAAGGACATTCACCTCTTTTTCTTCCCTCATCTGGCCAATATTTCCATAAACACCAAAGATGAAGACATATCATACTATATCCTCGAATAGCAGCCACATTTTTTTCAGCACCACCAAATTCTTCAGGTAGTCTAATGAATTGCCATTTACGAAATGCTTCTGCATCAAGTGCAGCATCACCTGTTGCAGGATATGTAATAACTTCAGCGTGATTAATTGGATAAGTATTGATGTTAGCCTGAGTTCCATCAGGTAAAATTACTGGGACTTTTTCTAGAGATGCCTGATTTGGGTTTGGCATGAAATTACCAAATGGGACAAATGGCGCAAAAGCTAATCCCGTGCCTGCAGCACCCATTAATTTTAGAAAGTCTCTTCGGGATAATCCGCCAGACTTTTTTGTCCCCAGCTCCGACATTCAGCTGACTAACTCGCCAAATTGCTTATAAACCTTGTTCAATTATTTAGTAGGTTTTTGTTTAATGATAAATACAAAAACAACTCCGATCGCAACTCCAATAATAATTCCAATTACAATACCCACTCCAAGAGATGAATTTGATAAAGCATTTTCAATTACCTCATCATTGGTAATTGTTTCATGAACAGGAACAAAATTTTCATTTACAATATTTTTAGATTCAATACCAATCTCTTTGTCTAAAATAATTTCAGATGAAATATTTGAGAATTTTGCAACAAGTGTAATTGGTTCAGTTGTAGATTCACCTCCAAACAAAGTTGAATGGGTCAAAAGGGTATAAGTTCCTGTTTGATTAATTGGAACATAAAGTACAGTTGATGTATCATCTTTGTTTTTTACTGGGAAAAATCCTCCACCTTGACTAAATGGAGAATTACCTAACCAATCAAGGGATGGCCATCCAAGGAAGTGACCAAATACTCCAGATGGAACATTTGTTTGAATGATTTCTCCTGAAGGATTCATTACAAATACTGCAAGATTAGTATTGTCTGAAATCCAGGATAGTTCTATTGCAGCTGAATTAATTGATTCATTTTGAATATCAAAATAATATTGCCTCCAATCTCCTGCCATGTAACGATTAACCATATCAAATGCACCTTTTGTATATCCATTATCATAAATAATATCATCACTTTGTTTTCCTTTGATCAAAACTGTAGAATCAATTTCATTTACTAATTCTTTGATTACAAAAGAGACAGGTGCATTAACTGTATGTCTATCACTTTCAAAAGTTAAAAATCCTTGATATACACCTGTTTGTAGATCACTTGGAGTAACTAAAGTTACATCAACTGTAGATATATCATTTGAGGGAACAATGATTGTTTCAGATTCAGGCCATAACATGTTCCAATTATCTTTTTTGTAATAACTTGCAGATAGAGTATAATCCATAGAAGTAGAATTTTCTCCAGTGTTTCCTAACCAATAAGAATATTTTGTTGGAACTGGGTAAACACCTACCAGTGGAACTCCTTCAAATTTATCTGTTGGTTCTGAAACTCGTAACTCTTGAACAGTTCCCCAAGAACCAGCTCTATTTACCATAGATAATTCGTTACTAGTAATTTTTGTATCATTGTTATTGTCAATCCAATCATAGAGGTATAATGAAGAGATTTGAAGATCATCTGCATAAATTTCTGCAGTACTATTCATAAATTCTGTAAATGGAAAATTCACATTAAGTATCATTAAAGAAGAATCAATAGGAATTGGATCATCATCATTAAAAAAATTCTCTAAGTTAGAATTATCAGTAACATCAGATAGTTTTACATAATTTGGAACAAAAATATTTGTTGTATTTAGAATAGAATCTTGTTCTCTAACAACAGTAGTTCCATTAAATTGTGTTTTAGAGATTAACGATAAAGTTTTTGATTTTACATTTATGGAAAGTTCATCATTGGTGGGATTTTTTATTGTAAAAGTAGCGGTAGTTCTATCACCAGAAAATAATTGTCCCGCATACCAACTGGTCATTGGAAAAGAATTTGATGGTAATTCAAATTTATCAAATCCTATTGCTGTAGAATTAATTTTGTCAATTGCAGGTTCAATAATATTTTTGATATTCGTATATGATGCATCATTGTAAACAATAAAAACACCATCATCGCCATGAACATAATTTAATGCAGATTCTACATCAACTAAACCCGAACCTTGGGTAAAAGGATCATTTTGTAAATCAATTGCAGTAGACATCAAAATATTTTTAATTAAAAATGGATCATAGTCTTGATTTTGTTTTTTCATTTCTTCCATCAATACTGCTGCACTACCTGAAACTAGGGGTGCTGCCATACTAGTCCCACCAAATAATGAAAAAGACTCATCTTTGGAATCTTTTTGAGTTTTTAGAACATTTGAAGGCGTGAATCCATGGGCTCCAATACTCATGATGTCAGGTTTTGGATCTCCAATAGAGCCAGGTCCTCTACTAGAAAAATCAACTACGTGATTATAATGATCAATTGTATTTCCAAATCTAGGTTGATCAGTAAAAGGACCATAACCAACATAGACATTGTTAGTAGTAGCACCAACTGAAATTCCAAAAGGAGAAGCATTTGGCAATCCAATTGTCCCATACCCATGTCCAGAATTACCAGCACTAGAAATTATTGTTACACCAGGATAATCATCATCTAAAGAACGAGGAGTTGTAAGTACACTAAGAATTAAAGACAATACATCCATTCCAGGTGATGCCTTGAAAGAAGGGAAATTAGAAACACCCCAACTATTAGAAATTATGTCAACTTTAGGTTTTCCTGAAAATTTCCAATTATGATTATCATTTTCAAATCCTGCAGACCATAACCATCCATAAACAGTATCACCAAACCATAATGCTTTAACTGGTACAATTTTTGCATCAGGAGCTACACCAAGGATAGAATATTTTTTTGTATCATTATAGATGTCATATGTTTCTTGACCACGAGAAGTAATTGATGCAGCACTAGAAGTTCCATGTCCCATAAAATCAGTCATAATTCCAAAAAATGTTCCATTAGGATCTAGTGGGGGTAATAGTGTTCCATTAATTGCATTTAGGGTTTCATCAATGTTGGTATAATTATTTTGTATTACACCATAAACATCAAGAACTTGTGCACCAATAGTTCCTGCACTATAATCATTTTTTCCATCTTCATTAGAATCATAAACAAGAAATTCATTTCCACTGCCAAGTACAATTGGTTTTTCATCAGTAAAATCAAAATCATAATCAGGTTTTTCTCCAGATTTTAAATCAAATCGAGTATAATCTTTCCAAGAAGTACTCAAATCAGGAATGATAGTATCGTAAACACCTGAAATAAATGAATCAACTACAAGAACGGGTACAACTTGTATTCTAGCAAGTGGTCCTTGTAATCCCCCTTGATAAATCACACCAAGATGATATACACCGCTTTTTGATTTTATATAATTTCGATTATCTTCACCTATTTTCATATCATTTGTCAGGGTTCCATCAAAAGTTACAGTTCCAAGTTGTGGAAAAAAGGAATTGTAAATTGGAATTTTACTTCCTTTTCCCCCTTGAGATAGATCAAGAAAAACACCATCTTTAGTGACATATGCAGATGATGTCATATGTTCTGGAATTGGTTTACTGTAATTTCGAATAATATCATTTTCATCAACATATGCAAAAAAAGTTGCATTAGTCAGAATGATTCCTTGACCGTCAGGATCAAGCATTACAGGATGGTTATTTTTATCTCGAGCAAGTGAATGTTGGATATCTGGGTTTGAAAAATCTACACCGGTATCAACAATTGCAACAATAGTTCCATTTCCTGTTGCATCATATTTTTTTTTAGCAAGACTAGAGCTTGTTATTTCACCAATTCGTGATGCATCTTGAATTATTTTATCTGATTGATGAAAATCTAATTTAGAATCTTCAATAACATAGTAACCTTGAGATACAAGATGATTTGCTGATTTTTCAGAGAGAACAGATACATAAAAAAATCCACTATCAGAATTTATTTTATATATTGAATTATTTTTTAAAAAATCAGATTGTGGATTATTTGTTCCAAAAATCAAATATCTTTTAAAATTATTTTCAATAAATAAATTTGAATCAATTTGAATAATATCAGATTTGAATTCCAATGGTTTTGAAATATTTTCATTAAAAATCATATCTCCAGAAGATATTGCATAAGAACTAGTAAACGTGAATAAAAGAAGTAAAATTGAAAACAAAATCGCCACTTTGGGCATTAATTGCTTTTCTTTTCTTGCTTTATTATAATTATCTTCTTCGAGCAATAATTGTGATTTGTAATGCAACGATAATTCCAATAGAGGCTATAATTGGAAATAATAATGAGTTGAGTTGAGAGGATGCTTCACCGATATATTCTACAGATGTCGATATAGTTCCAGTACTTTCATCAATTTTGTTACTTGCTTGTTCTAAAGTACTATCAAAGCCAGATATTTCAGATTTTAGAACATCAAGTTCACTAGAGGTTTCATCCAATATAGAATTCAATTTTATTATTTGCTCAGATATTCCTCCTAAATCTTGACTTAGAACATTTGTTGCAGAAGAACCATGAGATGTGGTTCCTTGGTTAAAAGCAACAACATGAAAGATGTGTGTTCCTTCTTCTTGAGGAGTATAATCTGTAAAGTATAATCCTTGATGTAATGTCTTAAATGAATTTGATAATGAAATAGACAAACCAGAGGGCAAATCGATATGGGATCCCAATAAGTCAGTAGGTTCAGTTCCAACTAATAGACCATCACTAGTTGTTTGCACAAATATTCTAATTGGTTGATATATTGCAGCAGTTTCGGGTGCAAAAACTAAAGTTTCTACAAATCTTTCAACTGGAACCTCGATAAGATCTGTTGTAGATGAAAACTTCACATCTATTTTTTGGGATATTCCATTTTGTTCAGTACTTATTACTTCAACAGTGTATGTGCCATAAGGGAAATTTATTGAGGGTTCAGGCCAAGTTAATAAACTATAATTAAAAGAGCCATCATTATTAGTGGTTATTTGATCGAATTTGGCAATAGATTCATCTGGTGCAAAAATACGCATAATAAGATTTTCTTCAGGTAATCCTTTTCCATATACTTGTAAGTTATGTTCAGGGGAGTAAACTTTACTATTTGTAGATAATTGTAGTGATGATTGTGAAAATGAATTTGGAATGTTAATCAGTAAAAATACGAATAAAATAAAAAAGAAAATTTGTGATTTCATTTTAATTATTTATAATTTCACTTCTAGATATTGCTTATGAAAAAATTGTGCATAACTTACGTTAAGAGAGATTCAAAAAAAAGAAAAAAAGGGTAATGTGAACTAGTTTTAGCTTACGTTGACTGTTGTACTAACTGGTGGTGATAATGCCGTAGGATTATCTACTGATTCCCATACAAATGCAGTTGCTGTATAAGTTCCTGCTTCTGTTGGAATCCATGATAATGCTGGGCTGAATGATTGACCACTTGAAAGTGAACCTGTAATCCATGCTAGTGAGACTGTAACACCGTTACCATCTTGGATCTGTACCAAGTATGCAAATGTTTGCTCTCTATCCTGACCGTTTGCTAAGTCAGCGCTGATTTGTACCTGTTGGTCAACAGAAACAGTATCTAAACTGTTACCGAAGGCATCAACGGTTCTCAAGTTAGCAGCTGGTGCTCTCTCGAGAGGTGGTACTACAGTGCCAATTAGTGAAGTGGCAGTAATATCAAGTTCATCTGCAGTTGTGTACGGATCTGGTAATGTATTGTCCTCATATTCTGCGGTGACAGTGTCACCTTCTGCGACTCTGAGTCTGTGACCTGAAGATTCGTCAGTAGTTGTGAAGAACACAGTACCTTCGTAAATTCCGGTTGCCTCATTAGTCTCAGTTACAGTAAGGTCAATACCTCCGGCATCGGAGTCAGACCACACATCGACGTCGAAGTTGTCGACTGCTTCTGGATCTAAGTTCATATCTGGATCAATTACTCTTACAACACCTGTTCCGCTAGCTGGATAACTTGCTTCAAGCCATTGTACTTCACCGATATTCCATCTGATAAGTGCTGAACCGACTACAGTTTCATCCTCTGAGAATTCAAAGGATACTGTAAGTCCGTCATCGTCATCAGTTGGTATGACACCATCAGTTGGGCCACTACCGGATGCTGTACCTTGTACTACATCGTTACCTAAATCGCCTGAACCAGTTGCACTGTCACCATCAGCATCGTGTGTAAATCCAGTAAGGATAACCTCACCAGTAAAGATGCCTGTGTCAGTACCAGTTTCGACTAGTTTGTATTCGTCGATATTGAATCCTCTAGTTGCGACCTTTATTGGGTCTAAGCTAGTGTTTCCAATTTCGTCGACTAGGTCACTATCGAAATTGTGATCTGGTGCTACGATTGTAATGTAAACTTTGTCAGTCCAAGTATAGACTTTTTGGTCAAGTTCTACAGTTGCTCCGAAGTTTGAAGTAAAGATTGTCAAGTTGACATCTTCTTCTTCTTCTCCTACATAGTCAGATCCAGATGGACCCCAATCGGTATACTCAAGAACAGATTCCTCTCCTCTTTCGAGTCTATCGCCAGCTAGAACTTCAGGAATTTCGATAACAATCTGGAAGATTCCAGTAGAGTCACCTGTTTCTCTAAAGTTAAGTGGTTCTGGGTCAAATGTTGCTCCTTCTCCGTCAGCATCACCCATGGTGATGGTGGCAGCATCAGAGTCCCATTCAATTAAGTCCAAGTCATATGTCTCAGCAGCATCATTGTCCAAATCGAAGTCTGGTTCAATGAGTGTTAAGATCATATCGGATCCAATAATGTAAACAGATTTGTCGGATTGCAATACACCGTTTCTTAAGTCAAAGGTAGCAGAATCAGTTACAGTATTGATATCACCAGATGCATCTGCTGGATCAGTGTATTCTACTTGGAGAATATCTCCTTGTAAGATACAATAATCACCAGATGTTGCGGCAACATCAAATCTGTCTGTTTCTGTAGTGCCAGCACCATCAAGGTTAGTCCATGTGTCTGTGACACTTGGACATTTAGTACTTGCTGGGCCGTCAGTATACCTAATTGTGATATCAGACTCGAAAATTCCTGCATCTGGAGCAATTTCAGTCATTGGACCGAATGCTCTAGTTGCTTCAGTGGTAGTAGCATCAGTATCGATGGTACCATCAAGAACAGAATCACCACCAGCATAACCTAAGATGACTGATGAAGAACCTCTGATAACAGAGATTTTCACTGGTCCTCTTGCGGCTGTACTGTTAGAAGCGATTTCGTCTTCACCACTTGCGGATATGTCGAAGTCTGGATCATTAACTCTAACGTGGATAGAAAGATCACCTGTTGCTAAGAATTCACCAGTTTGTAGACCTTCAGTTGCCCTATCAGTGCCTGCAGTATTCATACCGCTTGCATGGATTGGGAAGATGGATCTACCAGATGGTGATTCATTAGTTCCATCTGCTGTAAAGTCAGACTCTACACCAAATGGTACTGGGTAAACAGTTCTATCAAGACTAACTGAACCTGTATTTGCACGAACTCCTGCGGAGTCGCCTACTTCGATGACTTCACCAGATGCATCTCTAAAGTCAACATAGTTGACTTCAATATCGAGACCTGTTGCAGTTGATGTGGTAGCAGAATCTGCTCTACACCATGCAGCTGGGATTTGGAAATCACCAATAAAGACACCTGATGATGCACCTGTTTCAACTAGAGAGAATCCAGTTGCAGCAAGTCCAGTATCAGTGACTCCTGCTGTAGATAATGCACTATTACATGCAGTAGCTTCAACATCAGAGCCGGTTATTGGAGTTGTCCAAAGTTGATCATCAAAAGTAACATCTAGCAGTCTACCTAATTGGTCACCATTGCTTAAAGCAATAGAAGTACCATTATCAGTAAGACCTGTAGTTCCAGTGTTTGTACCATCACCGACAACGTCATAGTTGGCGTCACCAGGGAGGTTAACAGTGGTATAGATATCAATAAGATCAGAGTCGACGTTAAGGTCTAAGTCTTCAAGTGTAATTGTTACTGTGTCAGCGTTCTTGTAATTGTTTGAATCAAATGATACAACACCAGAGTGACTTGGGGCTTCTTCTTGATCAGCTACTTGTGTAGATACACCATCTGCACCTAGGTCAAGATAATTGACTCTTGGAGCATCTTCGTCAGTCAAATCTTCAATTACGATGAAAGTTGGATCATCGGCAATTGGAGATAGGCTTTCGTATACGGTATTATCTAGTATGTTTAGCTGATTAATCATCTTATATTCCAAACTACCTGCAAAGGTACTTGTGTTATCGCCGGTTTCTTCTGCTTCGATTCTAATGATTTGATTAGCAACTCTTTCACCAGTTGTTAATCCATCGTTGTTAAATCCGAATGAGAAGAAGTCTGCGACAATAGCTTCTGAAGCATCAATTGATACTAAGCTAGAATATGTGATTAAGAGGCCTGCGTTGTTTGTATCAGCTGTGAAGCTGGTTTCAAACAATCCTCTGTTAGTGGAGTTAAGATTTGTAAGACTTTGTGGATTCACATCGTCTGCAATCAAAAATGCACCAATAGCTGCTGTTGTAAGGTTACCGCCACCGCTTGCTCGTGTACCATCTAAGATGATTTCACCAGTAGAGTTTAGCAAGTAAACATCAACTGTACCAGTAGTGGTTATACTTCTAACATCTAAGTTAAGGAAGTTGAACCCTTCAAAGGTACTTGTGCTGTTAGTATTTGAGATTGATTTTCTTAATTCACCAATTGTTGTTTCAAGATCAATGACTGTGGCGTTAATGTTTTGGTTACCGTTATTTCTTGGGTCAAAGTTAGTACTATTTGTGATAATTGCTCTTTCGGAGAATTTTTCAACAGTAGTATTAGCTGTGACGTTTGCAAAGTTCCAAAGTGCTTTGGTTGCGCCTTGCGTATTAATTTGGGTCCAAACATTGCCTGCATTACTTAGGTCATTGTTGGATGCGTTAACAAATACAATTTGAGTATTATTTGAAGATTCTACACCTGATTCACCTAATGTGAATGGATCACCAGTTTGAAGTGCTGGGATCAATGCAACATTAGTGTTAAACAAATCTAGGTCTTCATCTACTCTACTGTTTTTGTTTGCATCACCATCGACAATGATTACAGGAATCTCTTCACCAGAGCTCCATTCATCATCGATTGGTTGAATATCAACGGTACCGAAGTCAAATCCTACAAGAACTGTTGCTGGAGTTTCATTATAATCAATTGTTGCAGATGTTCCTCTTAAGGCATCATCTGTAACTAAGACTACTGAAATATCGGACTCATCATAAGTACCGAATACACCAGAGTTTGGTCCTTGTTCAGTTATTGTAATTGGTTGTGTGTTTATGCCTAAACCAAATCCTGCGGAGCCAGTACCACTACAAGTGTTAGCAGATTGAGCACTTGTACAAGTTAAGACGGAATCGTCATTATCTTGTAAAGTCAAAACTGCTGTTCCACTTGATTGTGTATCTGCATTAATTTTCAAGATACCGTTATCTTCAATCATCATTAGAGTGAAGTTACCGGAAACATCTATGATACCTGATGCACTTCCTGCTCCTGCATTGGTTATTGAGCCATTTTCGTCAAATACTTGGTAATTTGTACTTGCACCATCCAAAGATGTTGCACCAGCATTTACATCTGATGCATCATATGTTGAGTTGGTACCAAATGTCCAAGAATCTTCGTCTGTTGGATCAATGTTTAACCATAAATCAGTGATAGTTACGTGAACTTGTGAAGTTCTTGGATAAACAGCTCTATCTAGACTTGCTCCAGCAAATTGATCAACAGCATCAAAAGTTAGTGTTGTTGTTTGAACACCACCACCTTTGTTATACTGAATTACAACATTACCAGTTGGGTTTAGAGAATAGAGTTGAATAAAAGGCCACATTGCATCAAGATCTGCCTCTCCTGGATCAGTTCCAGAAGCGTTAAGACCAATTTGTCCTACTGTTGCAGTTGTGTCTGTGTTAAGAGTTTTTGATTCTCTTAATACATTCATTGCTACACCAGCAGTACCGTTTGCAATTGCTTTGTTAACTTCGGTTTGACAGGTGTTTGTTACAGTTAATGCTGCGCCGTTACTACTTCCTTGTGCACCATTTACATGGGATACAATTGGAAATGCTACGCCGACAGTATCACTGAAAGATACGCCTGCTCCTGCCCAAGTGGTTCCACTTGCACAGAAAGTACCAAAGTCTAAGCCGTCACCAGAGGTTGAATCACTTGCAGTATAATCAGCAATTAATGCTTGGGTTCTATCTGCAAAGTAACCATACCAGTTACCGTCTACGGCTTGAGCCATTCTCAGGATCTTTCCGTTTACTGTAACATCTGGTTCACCTTTTGATTCGTCTGTATCGTCAATATCACTATCAATTACAACTACTTCAATGACCTGAGGTCCTGACATGTAGTTATCAAACTGTGAGTTTTCTGCGGATACAAATAAGTTAGCGTTGGCGGCGTGAGCCTCTGGCACCATTCCTGGTGCAGCAAAGGTCAATCCACCTGCTAACATAATTGTCATTAATGTAAGACTAGTTATTTTACGTCCTATTTCGTTATTCATGTTATTAGCATATTTCAAAAAAATTCGTATTTAAGCCTAATGGACGAATTGTCCACAAATTTACAAGATCATGAGATATTTTCATCATTTTTTTGTTTTTCATATATATTTTATATTTTTTTTTATAAATATTTCATATATATCTCAATTTTATCATTTGATCTAAATTATTTTCATTAATTCCTAATAAAATTGAAATTTTTACAGGCTAAATTATACTTTAATTTCTTTACCAATGAGTGATTTGTATAGTAAAATAGCCTCAGATTCGTCCTTTGGTCCAACAACAACTGCAGAACCTTTTTTCATGAAACTCACAGACAAATCATTTGTTCTCATAGATAATCCTAAGTCACCTTGATTTTCTACAATGAATCCTTTTTGTTTTGCAATATTAGTAACGACATTTACATCAAGATCAAATATATCAGTTGGAGTAATAGAGTAAGTTCGCTTTCCCCTATTTCGACCACATAGTTCTTCTAAAATTAATTCTTCTTTTTGAACAACTTCAAGTTTTCCTGTTCCACATATAGGACATTCTTCAGCTCTGAATGTTTTTGTGTTATTAAAATCAAGATTTTCTAAATCAATATGTAAAATTTTTTCAGATAAACTAGGTTTTTTTCCAATAATTATTTTTACAGCTTCTGCAACTTCTATTCCTCCAACTATAGAAAGTATTGATGGATGTACTCCTTCAATACTACACGTTGGCATTGTATCTTCATCAAGTGATGGAAACATGCAATAGTAACATGCACTTTGTTTTGGTAAAACAGTAAATGCCTGTCCTGAAACTCCAACAGCAGCACCAGTTACAAACGGAATATTAAATTCAACACATGCTTTGTTTAATGCATATCTAGCATTAACTGAATCTAGTGCATCAATTACAACATCACATCCTTGTATAACTTCGAGTGCAGTGTAATCGTTAACAGATACAGCTAATGCTTCAATGTTGCAATCAGGGTTTAATTTTTTTAGTTTTTTTGCAGCAACTTCAACTTTAACTTGACCAACATCATCTTCATCAAACATTGTTTGTCTATGTAAATTAGATAATTCAATTACATCTCTATCAATAATTCTTAAAGTTCCAATACCCATTGCTGCAAGTCTAGTAATAATTGGATGTCCTAATCCACCAGTACCAACAACACAAACTTTTGAATTTTTTAATTTCAATTGACCATTATAACCGATTTCCTCAAGCATTACTTGACGGGAAAATTTATCCAAATCTTTTTTGGATAATTCTTCAGAACCTCCAGCCACTGCAGGTAAAATATACACTTCATCATTATCATTAAGAACAGTTTCCATGCCATTAGAGAATTTTGCATTTTTACCATTAATGTAAATATTAATCAGTGAGCGTGGAGTTCCATCAGCCTCTAATACACGTCTCTTAAAATCATCACCCATAATTTCAGATATTTTTGCAAATGCATCTTGTAAAGAATCAGCAGGAATGTCTGTTTTTTTCTCACCACTACCAGAATTAAGCACCGATGGAATTGTAAATACAATATTTGCCATTAATTTACTACCGCCGATATTTCTGTAATGTCTGCTTTCATGGTTTTTGGTTTTTGTAATACCTCCATGATTGATTCTGTTGCTTTCAAACCATTTCCAGTAACATAACATACCACTTTATCATTTTTATCAATTTTTCCTTGTTCAACCATTTTTTGTAATACTGAAATAGAAACACCACCAGCTGGTTCTGTAAATATTCCTTCAGTCTTTGCTAACAAAACAATTGCATCTAAAATTTCTTTATTGTTACATTCTTCTGCAAATCCATTGTACTGGGCTAATCGTTTTAACACATAGCGACCATCACCAGGATCACCTATTGCTAAACTTTTTGCTACAGTGTCAGGATTCTCAACAGGGATTACTTCATTACTATTTTTCTTAAATGCATCAACAATTGGTGCACAACCATGGGGTTGTGCTGCAATCATATGCATGTTATTTACATTGTTTAATAATGAAATTGATTCCAATTCTTCAAATCCTTTACAAATTGCATTAAGCATTGCACCACTTCCTACTGGAACAATTAATTGATCAGGGACTTGCCAGTCTAGTTGTTCTGCAACTTCATATGCCAAAGTTTTAGAGCCTTCAACATAATGTGAACGCATGTTAATATTTACGATTCCAATTCCTTTGCTATCACCAATTTGTGCTGCAATTCTATTTGCATCATCATATGTTCCATCTACTGCAACATAATTTGCGCCGTAAGATAATGCTTGAGTAATTTTTGCCATTTCAATATTACTTGGAGCAAACACATGGCATGGGAATCCACCTTTAGCTGCATGTGCTGCAGTAGCTGATGCTAAATTACCAGTAGATGCACAACCAACAGCAGATAATCCAAATTCTTTTGCTTTAGATATTGCAACACCAGCTGGTCTATCTTTAAACGAAAATGTGGGATTTACAGAATCATTTTTGATATACAAATTATTAAGACCAAGTTTTTTACCAAGATTCTCTGCTTTAGTTAAAGGAGTCATTCCAGCATCAATTGATATAATATTTGATTTATTTTCAATTGGGAGTAATTCAAAATAACGCCAGTATGTTTGCTCACGATTAGAAAAAGTATCTTTAGTGACTGCTGGGAAATCATATTTTACATCAAGTGGTCCAAAACAATCATCACAGATATACTTGAAAGTAGACTCGTATCCTTTTTTACATTCTCTACACTGTAATGATGTTCTAGCCAAGATCCATTTTTGACCTCATACAATAGATAAAAAATTCTAATATTAAATTAAGTGATACTTAATTTTAAATAATAACAATTTAGTGATATATTTTAGAAAAATTTGGAAATATAGAAGATTTCTTAAGAAAAATCTAAAAAAATTAAAAATTTTGTGATTTCTTAATTATGAGTAAGGTTTTTAGAGATTTTGAAAAAAACACATACATGAAAATTGCAGGGATTGTGAGTATTATTGGAATTGTGATAACTATCGCAATATTTGGAATTATTTTTACTGCAAATCCTAATTCAGATGTTGCAGAAGTTGAAAATACTTTAGATAAAGAACTGATTCCTAATGAGGAAACAACACCAGAAATTCAAGAAAAAATTGATGAAATAAAACAAATTGCTAATGAGAACTATTACAAACCAACATCAGAAATTAATTGGACTTCATCAGGGCCATTCCAAATTGATCGAACTGTTTATGATATTGGCCAAAAAATTTTCATTAGAATTGGAGGATTACAAGAACATGAAAAAGGGCAAATTGCCGTAATGCGACCTCTTAATTCAACTCATCATACAACATACATTACAATTCCATTTGATGGAATGGTTAAGTCAGCATTTAATTATTATGTAGAACCAGGAATTATCAAAACACGTGGAATTTGTTCTACAGATGATTTAACAGGGAATTGGGCATTAGTTTTTAGAGGTACAAATTATGCAAATATGGATTTTGAAATAACTGACAAGGTTGTTCCATCAACAAACATAGAAACTGTTTGTTAAATTATTTTTCTAAACTATTATGAAAACAAACTTTTTCACCAGTATGACATGCAGGACCAGATGGTTCAACTAAATATATGATAGCATCAGAATCACAATCAACTAAAATCTCTTTTACTTTTTGTGTATTGCCTGATTCTTCTCCTTTCATCCAAAGTTTGTTTCTTGAGCGACTCCAAAACCAAGAGTTTCCAGTTTTTTTAGTTAACTCTAATGATTCTTTATTAGAATATGCTAGAGTCAAAACATCTTTTGTATTAGCATCTTGAACTATAATTGGAATCAATCCATCACTTTTTTCAAAATCAATATCGTTAATCGATTTTTGCATAGAATTAATTCAAAAATTAGCTATTATAATCTTACAGGAATTTTCTTATCTTTAAGAAAAGTTTTCACTCCAATTACACCATGTGTTTCATAGTGGAAAATTGAGGCTGCAAGTGCTGCATCAACATTTGATTTTTCAAATATTTCCACCATATCATCAGGCTTTCCACAACCACCTGACGCAATTACTGGAATAGATAAAGTATCAACTATTGCTTTTGTTAATGTTATATCATAACCATCTTTTGTACCATCTTTGTCAATACTAGTAAGAAGAATCTCTCCAGCACCCATTTGTTCTGCTTTTTTTGACCAAATAACAGCATCAAGTCCTGTTCCTTCTTTACCACCATAAATGAAAACCTCAAACCAGAATTTTTTTCCATTCTCATAAAATACAGTTACATTTTCTTTAACATCATAATTTTTCTTTGCATCAATTGCAATTACAACACATTGTCTTCCAAATAATTCCATTAGTTCTGTTATTACTTTGGGATTTTTTATTGCACCAGTATTAATTCCAACTTTATCAGCCCCATTAAGTAAAATATTTCTAGCGTCATCCAATGATTTTACTCCGCCGCCAACAGTAAATGGAATATCAATTACAGATGCAACTTTTCTAACTAGATCTTTTATCGTTGCTCTTTGTTCATCAGATGCAGTAATATCTAAAAATACCAACTCATCTGCTCCTTCATTACTATATTTTGTAGCTAATTCTACAGGATCACCTGCATCTTTGATTGATTCAAAATTTAATCCCTTTACAACTCGACCATTTTTTACATCAAGACAAGGTATGATTCGTTTTGTTAATGTCATACTATCTTTTTTGCCTCTTCAATTGAAATTTTATTTTCATATAATGCCTTTCCTAAAATCACTCCAAATGCATTTTTTTCCTTTACATCAATTACATCATCAATATTTGATATTCCACCACTGGCAATAATATTGGTATTTTTCAAATTACATGCCTGTTCTAAATATTCCAAATCAGGTCCCTGCATAGTTCCATCTTTACTTACATTAGTTAATAGAAATTCAGTAAATCCCATCTCTAAAAATTCATTTATTGAATCAATTAATTTAACTCCAGTTTTGTCTTGCCACCCATGAATTACAATTTCACCATCCATGTGATCAACTGAAATCACAATTTTCTCAGAACCAAAAGTTAATAATAATTTTTTTAGCAAATCTTTATTCTTAAATGCCAAAGTTCCAAGAACTACTCTGTTTGAAATTTTTATAATATCTGAAATTAATGATTCATCACGTAAACCTCCTGCAACCTCAACTGGGATTGAGAGTTCAGATAAAATTTTCTTAATTATTTCAACATTAGAACCAATTCCCAATGTGGCATCCAAATCAACCAAATGTAACATATCAGCACCATCTGCTTCCCATTTTTTTGCAATTTCTACTGGATCATTACTATACACTGTCTTTAATTTTGGATCTCCTTTGTACAATCTAACTACTTGGCCACTCATCAAATCAATTGCAGGTATTACTTTCATCGTTTACACACATCAAGAAAATTTTTAATCATTATTTTTCCAACTGTACTGGATTTTTCTGGATGGAATTGAGTCCCAAAAAAGTTTTCATGTTCTACAACGGCTGGAACTTTGATTCCATAATTAGATTCTGCAGTAATTATATCATCAGATGTTGGTTTGACTCTATACGAATGAACAAAGTAAACCCAAGAACCGTCATCAACTCCTTCTAAAATTTTTCCAGGTTTTTTTATCTCCAAATCATTCCATCCCATATGTGGTACTTTCATAGAATTAGGTAAAATAATCACCTCACCATTAATTACACCCAGACCTTTCTCTTGGCCTTCTTGACTTTTCTCAAAAAACATCTCCATTCCAAGACAAATTCCAAGAACAGGAGTATTTCCAACATAATCTAAGAATTGAGTTTTTGAAAAATCTCTAATACTATTCATGGCAGGATCAAAGTTTCCAACTCCAGGTAATAATATTCCAGAATATTCATTTGGTTTATCAAAATCAGTAATTACATCAACTGTAGCACCTACTCTTTCTAAAGAATTCTTCAAGCTGAAAATATTTCCAGCACCGTAATCAAATATTGCAACATTTACCATTACATTGAACCTTTTGTACTTGGGATTCCTTTTTGTTTTTTATCTATTGATGATGCATATCTAAATGCCACAGCAAGTGATTTAATTGCCGATTCTACTTTGTGATGATCATTTTCTCCATACTTTACAGTAAGGTGAATACAGCTATTGAGATTTTGTAGTAATGATTGGAAAAAGTGTTCCAAGTCTTCTTTTGAAATACATTCAATCTTACTTCGTTTAATTGATAAAGTTAATTTCCAATACGGCCGTTTAACTAAATCAATTGATGCTTCAGCTAGTGATTCATCCATTGGAACTGATGCATAACTGAATCGTGTTATTCCACTTCTTGAGCTCAATGCTTTGTCAATTGTCTGACCTATTGTAATTGCAGTATCTTCAATCAAATGGTGTTCAATACCATCATTTGATTTTGCATCAACTTTAAGATCCATCATACTATGTTTGCCAAAGGATACAATCAGATGATCAAGAAAATTTATTCCAGTTTTGATACTAGTCTTTCCTGTACCATCAAGATTAACAGAGACTGATACACTAGTCTCTTTTGTACTTCGTTTAATTGATGCTTTTCTTGTGGCCATATTTTTCACAGATTATACTATTTTCTTTATTCTAAATTTAATACCTTTGGGAGTAACTGTATAGAGTCCAAAACCAGGGTAGCCTCATTTTTCTCAAATAATTCTAGTTTTTCTTGAGGGTTTTTACTAGTACCAATAATACCACAAAATATAACTTCAGAACCCATTTCAGTTACTTTTTTTGCCATGATAAAATCCTCCATAGAATCTCCAACATAGAGAGTTACACGACTATTCATCCCTTTAATGGAATCAAATAATGGTTGAGGATTTGGTTTTGCAAGATCACGAGATTCATCTTCTAAAAATATTGAGTTATTTAAATTAAATTTCTGTAACATTTCTTTTAATGAATAATTTACGGATTCTTTGCCTCTGCCTGTAACCATTGCAATTTTTGAATTAAATTTTTTCTGTAATGAATCTAATAGTGATTTATTTAGAATCACATCATCTTGTTCAATCAAACCAAGTTCTGAAAATTGTGATTTATTTAGAAATAATTTTTGATATAATTCTGGTCCATAAAATATCTGATCAAATATTTGATAAAGTGGGTTTTGGTGATGAGTTCCAGGATAGGATAATTGATTTTTTATCTCAGAAATATCAGTTTTGTTTTCAAGATATTTTTCTACAGATGTAATTCCATTAGAATCAGAATTATTTATTACATCAAAAATAAATTCAGATGGATTTTTTTGTAATTTTTGTGCAGCAACTAGAGAAAGGATTGCAGCATATGTCAAATCCACTTCATCATTGAATCCTCCAGTTGATTTGAATCCATCAATTATTTTAAAATTAACATCAATGGAGTTTGTAATTTTTGCAAATTTCTCTAAAACGTATTGAGTTGTTTTAATTATTGCTAAATCATATGATTTTGTAATATCAATTAATACACCATCACAATCAAAAATTATTCCATCTATTTTATCAAATTCATCATTACAAGAATCATCAATATAGATTCCATCTAATTTTTTAGTTAATGTCATCCCAATAAATCACGAATTGCCAGTAAGAATTTTGAATTCATCTCTTTTGTTCCAATAGTTACACGAAGACAACCAGTATGATTTCCAATTTTTCCCAATTTTCTAATAGATATTCCCTGCTCAGCTAGTGCTGAATACACTCGTTTGTAAGAACTTTGAGCGTCAAATAACACAAAATTAGCCTTGGAATCAAAGACCTCAAAGGCTTCATATTTTTTTAAATTCTCAATAATTCGTTTTCTTTCAATTTTGATATTTTTGACTGCATCTTTCATCAAAAATGATTTTTCTAAAGCCAAAATTCCAGATTCTATAGTAATGGTACTAAGGGGATAAGGGTATTGTAACACACTCATAAAAGTATCAGTAAATTTCTTGTTTGCAATAAAGTATCCTAATCGAAGTCCAGCTAATCCAAATGATTTTGATAGTGTTTGCACAACAATTAGATTTTCTTGAGTTTTTACCATATTAGACAAAGAATATTCAGCAAATTCTCCATAAGCTTCATCAATAATTACAAGACCATCAAATGACTTGATCAGTTTTTGTAATTCAATTTTTGTGAATTGGAAGCCAGTAGGATTATTTGGAGAATCAAGATACAAAATATCAGTATTTTTTGATTGTTTTATAAAATCATCAATATTTAATTTCATTTCATCTGAGAATGGGATTGCAATTAATGGAATAGAATATAGTTTACATCTTTCCTCAAAGAATCCAAAAGTTGGATTAGATGTCAAAACTGTAGTTTGTTTTGATGCAAAATTAGCTAAAATTAAATCTAAAATTTGATCAGAACCATTACCAATTCCAATCATTGATGAAGGTATTTTTACAAATTTAGAAATTGATTGGATCAAGTCATCTACTCTACCAAGTGGGTATTCCCGTACATCAGAATTTTTTCTAGCTGACGTTAGTATATCGTTTTGAAATTGTTTTGATATAACATAATTTTCATTTGAATCAAGTTTTACTGAATCAGATAATAGTTCAGGTTTTTGATAACCTCCAATAGACGATAATTTTTTTACTTTTTCTGAAAACCAGTTTTTTTTCATTTCAATCTACCTCTAACTGACTCATAATGATTTGGTAATCCTTCTGCACTAGTTAAAACATCAAGGGATTTAGATATTTTTGATAATGATGACTTTGAACATGAAATTTCAGTATTGATCTTGATAAAATCTAAAACAGATAATGAACCACGAATTTTACCAAATCCATTGGTAGGAAGTATGTGATTTGAGCCTAAAACATAATCACTAGCCGATGATGGAGAATTATTTCCAAGTAAAACAAGACCAGAAGTTGTAATTTTTGAAGATAATGTTTCAGGATTTTTAGTCATTATTTGCAAGTGTTCAGGTGCCATAGTATTTGCAAGTTTTATCATATCAGATGTTGATTTACAAATTGCAATAAATCCATTATTTTTTAAACTAGATTTTACAAGATTTTTTCTTTCAATAGATAATACTAATTCAGAAATTATTTCATTTACTGATTTTGCAAGTTTTTGTGAATTTGTAATCAAATAACAAAATGTATCAGTACTGTGCTCTGCTTGAGAAATTAAATCCAATGCTACAAATTGAGGGTTAGCATAATTATCTGCAATTATTCCTAATTCAGTAGGTCCTGCAAGCATATCAATTCCAGTAACATCACTAACCAAAGATTTTGCCAAGGTTACAAATGCACCACCAGGTCCTACAATTTTATCAACTTTAGAAATAGATTTTGTTCCATAAGATAATGCTGCAATTGATTGTGCACCGCCTGTTTTGTAAATTTCTGTAGCACCACAAATATTTGCAGCAACTATAGTTAATGGATCAATTACTCCATTACTGTTTGGTGGAGATACAACTACAATTCGTTTTACTCCTGCAACTTTTGCAGGAATTATAGACATTACTGCAGAGCTAGGGTATTTTGCCAATCCTCCTGGAACATAACAACCAACACTATCTATCGAATTGAATTTCTTGGAAATTTTAATTCCATCATGTTTGATTATTTTATTTTTTAAAATTAATTTGATAGTTTTTTCTGTTTTTTCTAGTCTTTTTTTTACTAAACGAATTGAATCAAGTTCAAATTTTGAAACTTTAGAATATGCATTTTTTATTTCAGATTCAGATACACGTAAAGAAGTTAAATTTACGCCACTAAATTTTTTCTCATATTTTTTGATAGCAGAATCTCCATTTTTTTGAACATTTTTTAGAATAGATTCAACTATTGTTTTATTTTTTTGAGGCTGTTTTGGAGTATTTTTTGCTACAAATTTTTCAATACTAGTTACTTTGATAATTTTCATCAATTCTCTTCGTCACGCTTTATCTCCTCAAGTTCCAGAATTTGTCGTGGCTCATGAACTACCAAGCCTTGGGCAATCTTCCTTAGTTTAGGGATTAGTTTGTGATATTCTTCTTTTTTTATGACTGTATTTACTCCAAACCATCCTTGTTCACTTAGTGGACTGATTGTTGGTCTTTTGAGTGAAGGCATCTGAGAAAGTAGTTTCTTTAGATTTTTCTCTTTAACATTTAGATAAATGTGCAAATATTTTCTTCCAATTACTGCACCTTTCATCAAAGTTACAATATCAAAGATTTTTTCACGTTTTTTTGGATCCTTTAGAGATTTTTTATTTACAATCAAATGAGCAGTGGACGTTAACACCTCATCAACGATTTTTAGTTTATTTTGTTTTAAAGTAGTTCCAGTTTCAGTTACATCCATAATTGCATCAACATCCTCTGGAGGTTTTGCTTCAGTTGCACCAAAGGATAAATGAATTTGAACACTTTTGTTATTTCCTAACCTTACCCAAGGGGTGACAATTAATGGATCTTTGTTACCATAATATTTTTTGTATGATTTTAGTTGTTTTAGAAATTTTGAAGCAGTTGTAAGATACTCTGAAGATATTCGAAGTGTTTTTTTCTTTTTACCATAATCTGCAACCATATCATCAAGATTTTTGTAACGATATTTGTCTGGAAATGCAATGACTAGTCTAATTTTTCCATATTCTAAATCTAAAATTGGTTCTACATCAGAATTTGTTTCACCAACCCAATCTTTTCCAGTAATACCAACATCATACAATCCTTCTGCAACTAAAGTAGGAATTTCCTGAGGACGAAGCATCTTAACTACAATACTAGGATCATCAAGGTATACACGATAAGTTCTACTTTTTCTATTTACTTTAGTCCAAGATTTTTCTAATAATTTGAAAGTAGCATCTTCCAAACTTCCTTTAGGTATTGCAAATTTTACTTCAGACATTTTCAATTTTTCTATTTTTTAGATATATAATAGCATGTTTAAATTTGCTCAACTAATTCTTTGGCCATGTCAAGTGAAATTTTCTTTTCCTCAATCATTTTTTGAACAATTCCATCTATCTGATCTGATGTAGCACCAGCTGCTGCTGCCAGATTCCTTGCATGAAGACGCATGTGTCCTTTTTGAATGCCTTCAGTAGATAATGCTCTAATGGCACTATAATTTTGAGCAAGACCAGTTGCAGTCATAACACATGCCAGTTCTTGAGCAGATTTTGCTCCCAGAATCTTTGTACATACTTTAGCTACAGGATGAACATTTGCAATTCCTCCAACAATTCCAACAGAAAGTGGAATTTCTAATTCTCCCACCAAATTTCCTTCACCATCCTTACTCCATTTACTGAGTGAACGGTATTGTCCAGACTTTACAGCAAACGCATTAGCAGCTGCCTCAATTGCTCGACTATCTTGACCCACAGCATTTGCAACTGCAATAGTACCATTCATAATTCCCTTGTTATGAGTTACTGCTCGATACACATCGTTATCTGCAAATTCAAATGCCAAAATAATATTGTCAACTACTTGTTCTCCACCAACTGCTTCTTTTTCAAAAATAGCTTTAGCTTTTACCATTCGTCTAGTAGAATAGTTAGATAAAATTCGAAGAAGTGTTTTTCCACCAGTTATTTCTTCAATTAATGGGGAAACTGCCTCACACATGGTATTTGTAATATTTGCACCCATTGCATCACCAACATCAATTAATAATTCTGCAATTAGCATTTTTCCAGATGGTGTGTCAATCTCTTTACAGGAAATTTCTTTTGCACCTTTATTCATTTTAGGTAAAGAATTACTTTTAGAATTTGCAAGTTTAATAATTTCATCTGAAGATGAGTTAATTTTTTCTATAGCTGAAGCAATATCCACATTTAAAATTTGAATTTGACCGATACTGTATGATTCATCAGCAGTTACTTGAAATCCACCTTTTATTCGTGCAACTTTTGCACCTTTTGATGCAGCAGCAATTACTGAGGGTTCTTCAATTACCATTGGAATGACATAGTCTTTACCGTTAATCTGAAAATTTGTTGCAACACCCAGAGGTAATGAAAATGTACCAATTGCATTTTCAACCATCTTATCTGCTTTATCAAAAGATATTCCACCATCAATATTTTGTAAAATTTTCAAATCATCTTCAGAAAGATTTGCAAAATTTGCAACAGTGTTTAGCCTTTCTTTTCTTGATTTTTCAAAAAACTTTGAAATTGATGAATCAGGCATTTTATTTCATTATCCTCAATAGTTTATCATCAGTTCTGTCTGGAAAACCTTTTCCATCAGTATTTGAAGTAATAACATACAAACTACCATCAAAACCCTGTACAACATCTCTAACACGTCCAATTCCACTTAGGATTGATTTTTGTGAACTCAATCCTTCCTCAAAATCTAGTTGATATAGATTTGATGCACGCATTGAAGATAAAATAAAAGGAAATTCAAAATCAAATTTTTCTCCAGTATAAAACAAGATTCCTCCAGGCTCTATACTTGGATCATAACATAAAACAGCATCTTCAAAATCTGAATTTCCTGAACATTGGGTTTCAGGCCAGCCATAATTTTTTCCAGAAATAACAATATTGATTTCATCATTTTTTTCTGGACCAAATTCTGCCACATACAAATTTCCATTATTATCCCAAGTCATCCCTTGAGGATTTCTAAATCCTAACGAATACACATAGGAATTAGGAAATGGGTTATCATCAGGAATTGAACCATCATCATTTAATCTCAAAATTTTTCCAGATAAAGAATCAAGATCTTGAGGTAAGTGTGATGCATCAGAAACTGTACCAGTTCCTACGTACAGTTTTTTATCAGGTCCAAATTTTAAAAATCCACCATTTGTAAATGATGAACCAGGGATTTTATCAAGAATTATTTCAGCATCTTTTAATTTATTTTTAGATTCAGTGATTCTCAAAACTTTATTCCATAATTCTCCATTCTCTTGATATGTCAAAAATACATAGAGAAAATGATTGTTAACAAAATCAGGATGAAGTGAAATTCCAATTAGTCCACCATCAAAAACATCAGCAGTTCGAAAAGTAGCTAATGGCGAATCTAATAAAATATCATTTTCAATAACACGAATTAATCCATCTTTCTCTGTAACAAAAATTTTATTTTCAAATATTGCAATTGCACGAGGTTTTTCAAGATTTTCAGCCAAAATCATCACAGAGTCACTTTGAGAAACAGAAGTAGGTTTTGGTAAAGGAATAGGATCATTAGGAGATGTCAAAACAAGTATTGAAAATATCACAGCACCAATTATTGCTGCAATTTGAATTTTCTTGTCCACAAAAAATGAGTCTTTTAAGATCCTATTAATTACTTTAAAAAAAATTTGATAAAGCGTATATACAGTAGATCATATTTTATCGATCAGCGGGGTGGGGAAGCCAGGTCATCCCGGCGGGCTCATAACCCGCAGTTCAGTAGTTCAAATCTACTCCCCGCTACTTATACACACAAAACCAAGAATCAGATTTAGAAAATTTTGAAGATTTATTTGTAATTTTCATTCGTTGTAACGGTCTAGTTAGATGCCTATGTGCAGATATTTTTGGAATGTATAGTTGTTTTTTGAGTTTTCTTGGAATCTCAATTATTGTTTTTTTTGAGGCTTTGTTCCCACAGCGAATACACTGAAATTCTTGATTTTTTCCCTTTGATTTCATTTTTTTATTGCATTTTTTGCATAATGGGTTTGTTGTGGAGATGTTTTTTTGAAGGGAGATGATTTTGATGTATTCAAGATTAATTATTCTAGGAAAATTCTTTGATGCCTTTCTTACTCCACCGCCAACTTTGATTTTATCACCCTGAATCAAATTTGATGCATTAACTGACAATCCAGTTTGTTTGTACACTGCACACCAAAATTCATTATTTTTAGATAAAATTTTAAAAAATACATGACCACCTTTTGCAATCTTTGGAGTGTTAATTATAGTTCCAGTAATAGTTCCTGAAGCATATGGTTTCATGGTATTAGAATTTAATTCATTTTTTAGATGATCACCTGTTCCTTGATTTGATTTGAATATCATGTAACCATCTAGTTTTTCATCACTTTTTAGAATCTTAGTAGCATAAACTAAAGAATCCACATTTTCACCTCGTACTCCATAAAATACAGGATCAGGTCCATGAGGAGTAATTAAGACCCTGCCTTTTTTTGTATCAAAACTGTTGTATGTATTTGGAAATGTTTCATCTTGCATAGTTTTTACACTTTTAGCAGAAATCTTTCTTTCTTTACCAAATTTTTGTTTTTTACGATAACTTAGTAATTCTAATGTATGATCATCAAAATCATACCCGATTGCACCTATTGCTCCAACTAGTCCCTGACCATTTCCTTCATAAAAAAATTCAAGATTATTTTTTTTAGCAAATTTTTTTGCATTATTTCTGTTAATTAATTGCCATAATGCAAGATTGCTAAAATCGATAAACTCTGAAGGAATCAAATCATTTTCAAAAAATACCAATCCAGGATTTGCACCATTTTTAATATCAGAATATTTTGAAACAAGATTTTTAATTTGATTTTTAATTTTTGATGGATTTCTAGTCTTAATTTTGAGTGAAACTGCTCCATTTCCTCGTGTTTTCCAAGGAATATTTGGATTAAATCTAATAAGTTTAGGAAAATCAAGAAATGTTGTTTTTTGTTTTTGTAACAAATCCACGATTTTATAGGCAAGAAATGTTGTGCACATGCCTTTAGGTGAATCAGTATCATCAAAGCCAATATTGAGAACAGTTTCTTTTTCCATAATTTACTAAATGTTCTCAGACATTTAGTTATAGTGTTCAATTGGTTTAAATTAATAAAATTACTTCTCAAGCTAAATTGATTATAATAGATGAAAAAAGAATTTTCAAAGAAATTGAAGAAAAAGATCCAGCATCTGTTTCATTAAATGGTCCTGATGGAATTTTACCTCAAGTTCAAGAAACTGCAAATAAAATTTCTGAAAAATTTAAAATTCCAGTTTATGTTCTAGCTGATACCACATGGGGAACTTGTGATATGAACTCAATGGGTTCCAAAGTTTTAGGTGCAGATATCCAATTTAACATTGGACATACAATTAACACTGAAGTGTATGAGAAAAATTTAATCTTAATTGATGCATATGATGATGTAGGGTTTGATAGTGTTGCAAAAAAATGTGTAGAAATTCTAAAGGGCAAAACAATTTCTTTAGTTACAGATAGTCAACATTTACACCAAATGGACTCAGTTGAAAAAATTTTATCAGAAAATAACATTACAGTAAAAATTGGAAAGGGAAAAGGTCAACTAAATGATGGTCAGGTATTTGGTTGTGAGTTTTATCCTGCATCAGAATTAAAAAAAGAAGTTGATGCCTATGTATTTTTAGGACAAAGTAATTTTCATGCATCAGGAATTGCACTATCAACTAATTTGCCAACATATGTTTTAGATCCTTACTTTAATGAGGTAAGAGAAGTTACAGAATTTGCACAACAATTAAAGAAAAAAGCAACTCTAGCAATTTACAAAGCAGCAGATGCACAAACATTTGGTGTAATTGTGGGACTAAAAGAAGGACAACTATCAAAAGTTTTTGCATTAAAAATTAAAAAAGAATTAGAATCTGCAGGAAAAAAAGTTCAATTATTTGCATTAACAGATATTACAAATGATAGACTACGAAACCTAAAAGGAATTGATGCATTCATTCAAGTTGCATGTCCAAGGATTTCTACAGATAACCAATTTGACAAGCCTGTCTTATCCACACCACAAGCAAATGCATTACTAAAAATTTTAAAAAATGAAAGTATTGAAGGATATTTAGAAATCCCACATTGGCTATAGTTACATAATCAATTTTTGAAATCTAACATTATTAGATAATTTTTCAAATGATTTTGAGTTTTTTGCTTTTACTTTGTATTGAATTCCCTGCGATATAGCATTCTCTAGAAAATTTAATGCATCATTAGTTTTTGAAAGCATTACTAGATTACATGATTTATCAAATAATACATCCCCATTATCAGGGTAATCATTCAAAATGTCATTACAACATAAAATGGATTCTTCAAATTTATTCAAAGAAAATAAAATTCGTTCTTTATGATATAATGCAATGTTGTATTTTCCATTGTTTTTGAGTATTTTGTCACATAATTCTATAGCTTGTTCAAGATTTTTTTGTTTTCTAAGAGAGGATATTTTGTTAACTAGTACAGATACATCATCAGGATATATTTCTAAAGCAGAGTCATAGCATTTTATAGCATTATCAAAATCTTTGAGTTTACTTAGAGCATATCCTTTATTGTTAAGTGAACTAAGATTTTTTGGATCTTCATTTAGAATTTTATCATAACATTCAATAGCGTCTTTAAATTTTTTTTTAAAAAATAATTCATTTGCTACATTCAAAATTGGATTTATTTTAATAGTCATGATTTTCACATATTTGGTTTCATCAAAATTTTTCCAAAAAGACCTTTACCGTTTAACATTTTTTTGTGTGCATCTGCTGCTTGTTCTAAAGGGTATTCAGAATCAATTATTGATTTTATTCTACCTTGAGACATCCAAAAAAGACCTTGTTCCAATTCTGCCCTAGTTCCTTGTGTTGAACCTAAAATGTTGATTCCTTTAAAGAAAATATGGCGCAAATCAGTTTTTGCATCATAACCAGTAGTTGCACCAGTAGTAACAATGGTTCCACCATAATTTAGTAAAGTTAATTCTTTGTTCCAATGAGTACCACCAATATGCTCAAAAATTACATCCACCCCAGATACATCAGTAGATGATTTTGGGATTTTTTTTGCAATTGATCTTACTTGTTTATGCCAATCATCCTCTCTATGATTTATGGCATAATCTGCACCAAGTTCTAATAATTTATCTAGTTTATCTGGACTTGCAGTTGCAATGACAGTACATCCAAAAAGTTTTGCAATCTGAATTCCATATGTTCCAATACCAGAACTACCACCCATGATCAACACTATCTGTCCTGGTTGAATATTTGCTCGTCCAATCAACATATGCCATGATGTCAACAAAGTCATTGATGCAGCTGCTGCATCATCATAAGATACGTTATCAGGTATTTTTACAACATTAACTTCAGGAAGATGAGTGTATTCGCAATAACCACCCCAAAGCGGACCAGTTTCAAATCCCCATATTGAGCGTTTTCTACAATCATATTCTCGTCCATCAGTACATGCTTTACAAACTCTACATGACATGTTTCCATGAGAAACAACTCTATCACCTACTTTGATATTTTTTACATCACTTCCAATTGCAGTAACTTCACCTGCAGCATCAGTTCCAGAAATGTGAGGTAATGGTATTGCTAATGGTTTTCCTCTCATTCCCCAAATATCATCATAGTTTAATGCTGCTGCTTTTACCTGAAAAATCACCTCATTTGATTTTGGTGTAGGAATTGGTATGTCCTTGATTTGTAATATTTTTGAAAAATCATCATCAGTAGTATATTTTTCATATACAAGTGCCTTCATGATTTTTTTCAGATTTTTGAAGATATATCGTTTGCCAAGATGACTTACCACAAACAATTATAATCATAAAAGCAAAAATCCCAACATGTCAGAAAATGCAACATTTCCAGGCGATAAATTAGCATCAATTGAAGAATATGAGGCAGGTTACAATACATTTGATGATGGTGATATGGTAAGAGCCGCAACTGTTGGTGAAAAAGACATTGATAAAACATCACGAGTTGCCAGCATTAAACATCCAAAAGTTCTATCAATCCCCAAAGTTGGAGATATAATTATTGGAACTGTTGCTGCAGTAATGTCATCAATGATTGCAGTATCAATTGATTACATTAACGGTGAACCAACAACATCAAAAGTTGAATGTGTTTGTGGAACACGTAATTTAAGAATACGAAATGTTGCTTTAGTAAATGATATAGTTAAACTAAAAATTCTCAATCATCTTAATGGTACAATTCATGCAGGAATTAGTGAACCAGAATTAGGAATTTTATTAACCAAATGTAGAAAATGTGGCGGTAAAGTTGTATCAATGCGTGATGCCATAAAATGTACAGAATGTGCATGGATTGATGAAAGAAAACTTTCTACAAATTTTGGTAAAAGTGATTTTGTTAAATTGAGAGAGTAAAAATGACGAGTGTTTCGTTCCAAGGTGAACGAGGTGCATATAGTGAAGCAGCAGCTAGATCATTTTTTGAGAATGTTAAAACAATTCCATTTGCAACATTTGCAGAAGTTTTAGAGAGTACATCAAAAAATGAAACAGAATATTCAATTTTACCAGTAGAGAATTCATTGGAAGGTAGTGTTGGAGAAAGTTACGATTTACTATACTCAACATTTCTTAATGTGATAGGGGAAATTTATCATAGAATTGAGCATTGTTTAATCGGAATTGGAAAACTGGAAGACATTGATACTGTTTATTCCCATCCACAAGCATTAGGCCAATGTAGAAAATTTATCGAAGAACACAACATGAAAACAATTCCTGCATATGATACTGCAGGTAGTGTAAAAATTGTCAAAGAACTTGAAACAAAAAATTGTGCATGTATTGCAAGTAAAACATCATCAACAATTTATGAAATGCCAATCATTACAGAAAACATTGCAAATAATCTCAACAACTATACTAGATTTTTAGTATTATCTAAAAAAGAATCCACTGAATCAGAAAATGACAAAACATCAATAATTTTTTCGATAAAACATGAACCAGGTTCATTATTTAGAATAATAGAAAATTTTCATAAAAATAATGTGAATCTTACAAAAATAGAATCTAGACCAACAAAAACAAACACATGGGAATATAATTTCTATGTAGATTTTGAAGGAAATTCAAAAAACCCTAAAATTTCAAAGATGTTAGAAAAAATTAAAGAAGAATCAATGTTTTTGAAAATTTTAGGTTCGTATCCTTCAGCAAAATTAAGCTAAAAGCCTTTAGGTTTTCTTAGAGTAAAACCCATACTAAATCCAATGATAACAACACCAGAAGTAATTACTACCAAATGATATGTAAACAAAATAGGATCAACTGTTACATTTAATGTTGCAGTTATCTGTAAATCAGATGAACCAGTATTTTGAATATTTATCATAGTAACACCATCTTCCAAATGAACCCAGTTTAAATTAACCTCATTTACATGAGGGGTATTTGGAATTTGTAATCCATTACTAGGACTAGATAATTTAAGATCAAATTTTTCTCCAGTAACAGTCATCATTTGCTTAGCACCATTATTTGCTCTAATTTGATAAGATGTAGATTCACCTACTCCAAAAGTTTCATCAACATTTACTTCTTGTAACCCAATGTCTGAAATTAATGAATAAATTCCAATACCGATAATTGCACTACCAATAATTAATCCAATGATAGTTCTTTTCGATAACATAATTCAATGATTCTAGATGGTGTTTAAAAAATTAACTACATCAATGAGACATCATGAGGCTGACTTTCTGCAAAACCTGCTCTTGACATTTTGATAAATTCTGCATTTTCTTGCATTTGGGGGATAGTATGTGCACCACAATAACTCAATCCCGAGCGTACACCACCTGAAAGTTGTTTTAAAATATCAACTACTGTTCCTTTGTAAGGAACCATAGCCTCAACACCTTCTGCAACATAATCATTAAGATCATCATCAAAAGAAGTAATTCCTGTTTCTTTTGTTTTTCTACCAAGGGATGCTGCAAGTGATGCCATTCCACGATAAACTTTGAAACGCTTTCCATTTTTAGTCAAAACTGTACCAGGGGATTCATCAGTTCCACCAAGCATACTTCCCACCATAACAGATGAAGCACCAGATGCCAGTGCCTTTGTTGCATCACCAGAAGTTCTAGTGCCACCATCAGAAATTATTGGTACACCATTATCTCTTCCAATTTTTGCACAATCCATTACTGCAGTTAATTGAGGAACACCAGAGCCAGTAATTACTCGAGTAATACAAATTGAACCAGAACCTACACCTACCTTTACTGCATCAACACCTGCTTTAATCAAATCTTCTGCACCTTGAGCAGTTGCAATATTTCCTGCAATTAATTCACAGTCAGGAAATGCTTTCTTGATATTTCTAACTGTACTTAATGCATTTTCACTATGTCCATGTGCAATATCAACAACTAGTGCATCAGCTCCTGCTTCCAAAAGAGATTCAGTTCTTTCTAAAAAGTCACCTTTCACACCAACTGCAGCTCCAACTAGAGGTCTTCCTTTCTTGTCTTTTGATGCATTTGGAAAATCAGTATTATTTGTAATATCTTTACTTGTGATTAATCCCTTGATGACTCCTGAATCATCAACAATAGGTAATTTTTCAACTCTGTGATTATGTAGAATTTCTTTTGCTTCATCTAATGTGACTCCAGGTTTTGCAGTAACAACATCTTTAGTCATTATATCATTAATAGTACCAGTAGATTTTGCAAAAAGTAAATCTCTTTCAGTAACTATTCCTACAAGTTTAGAATTAGAATCAACAACTAGTAGACCAGAAATTTCTTTATCCTCAGCATATTCTGCTGCATCTTTAATGGATTTGTCAGATGAAATAGAATATGGGTTTTCTATCATCACACTTCCTGAACGCTTTACTTTTAGAACTTCATTTGCTTGTTCTTGAATAGTCAAAAATCTATGAACAATTCCAATACCGCCTGCTCTTGCCATGGCTACAGCCATTGTAGATTCAGTTACAGTATCCATATTTGCACTCACAAATGGAATATTTATCGAAATATTTCTAGATAATTTTGTACTTAGATCGGTTTGGCTTCTACTAGTAATATCAGAATATTTGGGTACAAGAAGAACATCGTCAAAAGTTAATCCTTCTTTGAATTCCAATGAAACCTTCGTATGAAAGTTAAAGATTGATTATAAGCCTTTAGTTATTTTATGAGTTTTGAGGCAATTGTAATTGCATCTTTAGTTGCATCAACATTATGAGTACGAATAATATCAGCACCATTTAAAACAGAAATTGCTTCAGCTGCAACCGATCCAAATATTCGATCAGATGGATTGTCTTTTGATATAATTTCACCTACAAACGATTTGTTAGATACAGATACGAGTAAAGGAAATTTTTGTTTTATTGATTTTAGGTTTTTTATTATTGAAAGATCTCTTTTGAGCCAATCAGTTTTGATTTTAGTGAAAAGTGGACCTTTGCCTGTTTTTCTAAAAAATCCAATTGCAGGATCAAGTACAATTTTTTCAGAAGGAATTTGTGATTTTTCTGCAATTTTTAAGCTATCTCCAAGGAGTTTTTTAGTTAAAGTAACATCATTTCCTAAAACAGTTTTTGAATCATATGCACATAAAATCAATGAAGGAATAAATTCAGAAATTACATCTTTCATTTTTTTATCAAATTTTAATCCAGAAATATCATTAATAATATCAATTCCTTGTTCCAATACAATTCTTGCAACATTTGCTCTGCATGTATCAATAGATATTGGAAGATTTGAAGAATTTTGAACTATTTTTATTGCATCAAGGAGTCGTTTTGTTTCAATTTTTTCAGAAACAACAGTTGTAAGATAAGGTGCAGTAGACATCCCTCCAATATCAATAAAATCTGCACCATCATTTTCCATTTGTTTTACAGAATTTTTAACATCATTTTTGATGGTATGGATAGATTTTTTGTAAAAAGATTCAGGACTAGTGTTTAAAATCCCCATTATACGAACAGGGTTTTTTCCACCAACACCCACATTTGCAATTTTAGTCACATGGTTTATCAAAAACTAATACAATTTGAGTGATATGATGATTTCAGGTTGGAAAAAGAGATATTCTGATATTTTAAAGGAATTCAAATACAGTGAAAAAAAAGACAAAGAATCAGCCATAAAATTGAATTCAATTGTGGTAAAATCAGACATAAATGAAAAAATTTCTAAAATCATCAAAGACAAGACAGTTTTTGTGATTGGTTCAGGACCATCACTTTCAACTGCAATTCCAAAATTAAAAAAACTAAAAAAATCAATTAAAATTGCAGCAGATAGTTCAGTTAAAGTTCTAGTTGAAAATGGAATTATTCCAGATATTGTAATTACAGATTTAGATGGTGATGAAAATACATTAAAAAAAATTGCAAAAAAATCAATTTTTGTAGTTCATGCACATGGTGACAATATTGAAAAAATTGAATTTGTAAAAGAATTCAAAAATGTAATTGGAACAACACAAACAGAACCTTTTGAAAAAATGCAAAACTTTGGAGGATTCACAGATGGTGATAGAGGAGTATTTTTAGCAAATCATTTTTGTGCAAAAAAAATAATTTTGTTTGGAATGGATTTTGGGAACAAAATTGGAAAATATTCTGATACAAAAAAATCACAACGAGAAATTAAATTACAAAAGCTAAACAGGGGTCAATCACTTTTAGAATGGTTAGCAACCATAACAAAATCAGAATTATTCACAACATCAAAGCCAATTAAAGGATTCAAAAAAATATCATACAAAAATGTAGATATTATAATTACCTAGAATGCATTTAATACCCATCATACATTAATCAAATTATGAAGTTTTCAGAAGAGCAAGTTAAAGAAATTGTTGCTTTGAAAGAAAATTTGATCGAGCAAATTGACACTCACCAAGAATCAATTGAAAAATTAGAGAAAAATATTGCTGTTTTGGATTCATTTTTGATTGGTTCTAGTTTTACAAAAGCTTCACAATTGAAAACAAAAACTGTTGTACAAAATGAGCCTAAAATTATTGAAAAACCAATAGAAAACTCAATTCCAATTAAACGTGGAAATGATGGGAAAATTATTGCCAATGCATACATTACGCCAGAACAAGTTTCCATAATTTTAGATAACGATATAGAAATTAGTGTTGAAACTCCACCGTTCAAATCATTTTTCTTAGATAGAATAATTGGTGAGATGAAAAAGAAAGATACAGTAGAAGCTGAAAATGGAAAAATTCAGAAAGAATCAGTAATTGATTATATTATTAACAAAAATGGTTCAGATATTAGAGAAATTATAATTAAAAATTACCGACAAAAAGAAAGAGTAAATGAATTAATCAATACTGCAGGATGGTCATTGACACGAATGCTTGAGAATATCAACAAGTGATTGTATGGACAAAATTGTTGTTTTAGATTTTGGGTCACAATACAGTCATTTGATTTGTAGACGAATTAGAGAATTTTCTGTTTATGCAGAACTTGTTCCTTTTGATATTAGCTATGAAGAATTACAAAAACTTAATCCAAAAGGAATAATTTTTTCAGGAGGTCCATCAAGTGTGTATAATTCAGATGCTCCTGTTCCAGAAAATAAAATTTTTGACATGAATTTACCATTACTTGGAATTTGTTATGGTCATCAGTTGATTGTAAACAAATACGGCGGTAAAGTAAAAAGAGCAAACAAAGAGTATGGTTCATCATTACTAACTATTGATAACGATAAAGATCTTCTAAACGGCGTAGGGGAATCAGTTAGAGCATGGATGAGTCATGGTGATGAAGCTGAAGAAATTCCACCAGGATTTCAAGTAATAGGTCATACAGAAGGTGCAAAAGCAGCAGCTATAGCATCAGATGAAAAATCAGTTTATGGTATTCAGTTTCATCCAGAAGTAGTTCATACAGAGCAAGGAACTGAAATTCTTAAAAATTTCGTGCTCAAAGTATGCCAAGCAAAACAAGAATGGACTATGGATGGATTCATCGATTCTGCAGTTGAAAAAATATCAAAAATTGATGGAAATGTACTTTGTGGTGTTAGTGGAGGCATAGATTCTACTGTAGTGGCATTGTTAATTCACAAAGCAATAGGAGATAGACTAAAGTGTGTTTTTGTAAATAATGGGCTCTTAAGATTAAACGAAGAAACTGAAGTAGAAGAGATGTTTAAAGATAATTTTAAAGTAAATTTTACATCAGTTGATGCAACAAATGAATTTCTCAATAAACTTGAAGATGTAGATGATCCTGAAAAAAAGAGAATGATCATAGGTGAAGAATTTGTTCGTGTTTTTACTGAATTTGCAGAAAAGAATGGTCCTTTCAAATGGTTAGCTCAAGGTACATTATATCCAGATGTGATTGAAAGTGGAGTATCAAAAGGTCCAGCAGCTGTAATAAAATCACATCATAATGTTGGAGGATTACCTGATTGGTTAAACTTGGAGATTTTAGAACCATTAAGAGAACTATACAAAGATGAAGTAAGACAAATTGCAAAAATTCTGCAAGTTCCAGAAAATCTTTTCATGAGACATCCATTTCCGGGTCCAGGATTAGCAGTTAGAATTATTGGAAAAGTAACTCAAACTAAATTGAATATTTGTAAAGTTGCAAGTAAAATTGTTGAAGAAGAATTGATTGAAGCAGGTTTGTATTCTAAAGTATGGCAAGCATATGCAGCAGTTGGAGATGATAAAGCAGTGGGGGTAGTTGGAGATGAAAGAAGATATGGTAATATTGTAATGATAAGGGTAGTTGATTCAATTGATGCAATGACTGCTGATTGGACCAGATTACCTCATGGTCTTTTAGAAAAAATGAGTAATAGAATAACAAATGAAATTGAAGATGTAACATGGGTAACATATACAATATCAAGTAAACCGCCTGCTACAATTGAGCCTCAGTAGTGATGAGTATGGATTATGAAAAAATTTGTGATGAAATTTTAGAATGTGATCAAAAAATTAGATACGTAGCTGTATATGATTTTGGAGAACTGACAGACAAAATGAGACCAGGGTTGAAAAGTTATCTAACAAAAGAAGAAACGGAAATGTCATTATCTCAAGCAGTTTACAGATGGTCTACTCGTAAAAAAACAACAAGTAAAATTGGAAATCCAATTTTTGCACTAGCAAAATATGAAAAAATTTATCGAATTACAGTATCTATTGATGGTGCAGGATTAATTTTAATCAGTACAGAATTAGGAATTGATGTTAATGAAATTGTTGAGAAAATTTTGAAAATTAAAAACAAAAATTCTTAAAAATTAATTCAAAAGAGCTGCGCCAAACACTCCTGCAGAATCACCTAATTTGTTTTTAAGAATTGGTGTTTGAACTAAATCTGAAAAAACTTTTTCATAGACAGAATTTTTGCCTTCTGAATACAAAAAATCAATATTTGATAAACCTCCACCTAAAACAATTACATCTGGATCTAAAATATCAATTACATTTGCTATACCATATCCAAAATTTTCAATAAATTCATTTTTCCATTTTACTCCAAATTCACCATCAAGATTAGAAATTATTTCTGAGAGATTTTGAGATTTTCCAGTCAGTTCTAACCATCTTTTTTCTAATGCAGGACCACTAATGTAAGTCTCCACACATCCAGTCTTTCCACAATAACAAGGATTTCCATTACGATGTAAAGTATGATGACCCCATTCGCCTGCAATATTTGTTCTTCCAGAATGAAGTTTTTCATTAATTATAATTCCACCACCTACCCCCGTGCCTAAAATAACACCGAAAACAAGATCAAAGTCTTTTGCAGAACCTAATTTACTTTCAGCCATAGCAAAACAATTTGCATCATTTTCTATGAGAATTTTTTTCTCTAATTTTTTTTCTAAATCTTCTTTGAATGGTTTTCCAATCAAACATTGCGTATTACTATTTTTTATCAAACCAGTTTGTTTTGAAATTGCTCCAGGAGTACACACCCCTAAAGAAAAATCAGAAACATTTTGGGTGATTTCTAGAACTAGAGATGAAATGGAATTTATTATTTCATCATAATTATCATGAGGTGTTTTGATTCTTTTTCTTTCTAAGACATCAAAATGATCATCTAATAGAATAGCTTCTGTTTTTGTTCCACCTAAATCTACACCGAGTTTATACAACAATAATTTATGAGAAAATGAATGCTTAAGTTTTGATTTAGCCCATTGGAGGCATTCCGCCGCCGCCAGGTCCACCTGAAACTGCAATCACATCATCAATTCTTAGAATCATACATGCAGCTTCTGTTGCAGATTTGATAATCTGTTCTTTAACTGCAATTGGTTCTACAACATTAATTGCCATCATATCAGCAATCTTTGTATTTTTAGCATCAATACCAGTCCATTTTTGGCCTTGATTTTGTTTTGCTCTTAGTGTTGCCATAGTATCAATTGGATCCATTCCAGCATTTTCTGCAATTGTTAGTGGAATAATTTCAAGTGCTTCAGCATATTTTTTAATTGCAAGTTGTTCTCTTCCATCAAAATTATCAGCCCAATCTTTGAGTTGTGAGGCTGCAAATGATTCTGGTGCACCGCCACCTGCTACAATTTCTGGTTTTTCAATTACATCTTTTACTACCATTAGTGAATCATGAATTGAACGGTCAACTTCATCAATTACCCTTTGTGAGCCTCCACGAATCAACATTGTTACTGATTGAGGATGTTTGCAACCTTCAATGAATACCCATTTGTCAGATTCAACTTTCTTTTGTTGAGCTAAATCAGCATGACCAAGATCGTTTTCAGATAAATCATCTAAATTACTAATTACACGACCACCAGTTGCTTTTGCAAGTTTGATCATATCGCTTTCTTTTACACGACGAACTGCCATGATTCCGTGTTTAGATAGATAATGTTGTGCAATATCGTCAATTCCTTTTTGACAAATTAAAACATTAGAACCAATATCATGTAATTTGTCAACCATAGTTTTTAGCATTCTATTTTCTTCTTCTAAGAACATCTGCATTTGAGTTGGATCAGTAATTCTAATTTCAGAACTCATTTCAGTTTTTTCAATTTCTAATGCAGAATTTACTAAAGCAATTTTTGCTTTTTCAACTTTAGTTGGCATTCCACTATGAACAATTTCTTTATCTAAAACAATTCCTTTAACAATTTGTGTATCAGTAATTGAACCACCGGTTTTCTTTTCAACTTTAATATTTTCAAGATCTACTGAGTATTCTTCACCTTTCTTTGTAACAATACTCAAAATTGAATCAACAACAATTTTTGATAAAGAATCACTGTCTTCAGAGATTAATTTTGATTGCATACTAGTTATTGCAATTTTAAGAAGAGATTCTCTATCATCAGGTTTAATTTTCTTTGATAATTCTGAATAAATTTCAAGAGTTTTTTCAGCGGCAGCTTGAAAACCTTCAACGATTGTTGATGAATGAACATCTTTTTTGAGAAGATCTTCTGCTCTTGCTAATAATGTGCCTCCAAATACAACTGAAGAAGTAGTACCATCTCCAACTTCATTATCTACAGTTTTAGAAATTTCAACTATCATTTTGGCTGCTGGATGTTGAACATCAATTTCTTTTAGAATTGTTGCACCATCATTTGTAATAGTAACATCACCTAAGGAATCAACTAACATTTTATCAAGACCTCTTGGTCCAAGACTGCTTTTTACTAAATCAGCAACTAATTTTGCTGCAGCAATATTGTTTTGTTGTGCATCTTTACCTTTTTGCTGTAATGCACTCTCTTTTAGAACTAATACAGGTCCGTTTGGTCCTTGTTGAATTGATGCCATTAAGATTCAAATTCAATCCCCTGATTCCCCCTTTTTAACATTACTTAGTAGATCGGTTCAATGTAGCTACGTTTTTTCACATCAACGATTCCACTAGATAAAATTCTAACAGAGGGTAAAGCCAGAAAAGGTAAGAATAATGGAATTAGATGAGGTCTAAGGAATTTACAACCAGCATCAACAATGGAATTGTTGATTTTTTCAAAGTTTGAAGATACTTTTTCAAAAGAATCAGTTGAAACAATACCTGCAAATTGTAACGGTAAAGATGCAAGAATTTTTCCAGATTTAACGACTACTAGTCCACCTTGATTTTTAATTAGATGGTTTGAAGCTATTGCCATATCAGAATCATTAGAACCAATTACTATCAAATCATTTTCATGAAAACTCCACGTTGATGCAAAAGCCCCTATGTCAGCTCCAAAATTTTCAAGAAACCCAATTGAGTGATTCTTTGTTCCATGAATTCTATCAAAAGCTGCAACCTTCCAAATATCTGAATCAAATGATGCTGAAACATGACCATCTTTTGAAGAAAGTTGAGATGAACCAAGTTTGGTAATAATTTCAGTCTGCATGTTAATTGTATTAGCAATAACATCTTTCTTTTTTGATTTAATTAGAAAATCATTTTTTGAGAAATTTTGAAGTTTGACAGTTTTTTTAATCCATGCTGGAATTATTTTTTTCTTTATAGGAATAACAAAATTTCCATTTGAAATAACTAATTTTCCTCCTACAAAGACTTTGTTTGGTTTTAATGATTTGAAATCCTTGAAAATCAAAATATCAGCTAACTTACCAGGTGCAATACCACCTAGATCTTTTCCCATGTTATAATAATCAAAATTATTTTTTGATGCCATAGTAATTGCATCTATTGGTTTTAGACCATGTTTGATGGATTCCCTAACACAATGATCAATATGTCCAAATTTTGAAAGATCTAACGGATCAAGACCATCAGAACAAAACATTAATCGATTTAGATATGTTCCATGAGACAAAACACGTGGAATAATTTCTTTTAAATCACGTCTTATGGATCCTTCTCTAATCATTATCCACATGCCAAGACGTAACCGTTCTAGCACCTGATCAAAATTAATTGGTTCATGACATGAAAGAACACCTGATGAAACATATGCATTAAGTTTTTTTTCACTTGCACCTGCAGTATGTCCATTAATGATACAATCACATTCAAGCATTGCTGAAAGTGATTTCATTGTTTTTGGATCTCTAAGAGTTACCTTTGTCCAAGAAAAAACTTCACCCATTCCAAGTACATGTGGGTGTTTAATTGCAGATTTTTCTTGAGATAAAGTAAGAGATTTACTGTTACTAAATTTTGCATCAACTGGAAGACCTCCAGGAACAACTTGAAAAATTCTAATAGGTAAATTTTCTCCTAATCTAAGAAATTCTTGAAATCCTTTGTAACCGGTAGCACTAACAACATCTATTGGATCTGAAAAAAGGGACGTTACACCACAAAGAAGTGCTTTTTTTGCAAATTCAGATGGTAACACAAATTGATCAATATGTAAATGAGGATCTGCAAATCCTGGACTGACATATTGATTTTTTACATCTACAACTTTTGTTTTTGAACCAAGTGTGTGTGAAGCGTCTGGACCAACATATGCAATCCGTTCACCAATAATTGAAATCTGAATTTTTGGAATAATTTCTCTGGTATAGACAGATAGCAAGTTACAATTTTTTAAAACAAGATCGGCTTTTTTATCACCCATTGCTACGGAATTTAATGAGGAGATCGAATTGGCTAGGCTCGAAGTCACGTATTCTAATTGGGTTCTGCGCCTATTATAGATTCAATGCTTAAATTACGGATGAAGAGGTTTTGTTGATATGAACATTCCAAAGGTGATCAGAAAGTATTGTGCAAAATGTAAAACACATACTGAACAAAAGGTCTCCATTTACAAGGCTGGAAAAAGACGTGGATCTGCAAGAGGAGAACGTCGACATGCTGAGCGTAAACACGGGTATGGTGGACAAAAATTCCCAAAATTAGCAAAACCAGCTAAAGTTACAAAGAAAGTTACTCCTATTATGACATGTACTGTATGTAAAAAGAAATACAATAAAAAAGGCGTTAGAATTAAGAAATTTGAGTTGGTAGCAGCATGAAAAAAGATCATATCGAAATTCCAAAACCATCAAGCAAGTTTCAAAAAGTTAACTGTGATGAATGTGGTGAATTACAAGTAGTTTATTCTCATGCATCAACACAAATTGCATGTAATTCATGTGGTAATACACTTGCAGAAGCTACTGGTTCTAAAGCAAAGATTAACGGTAAAATCTCAGGTAGTGCTGAGTAAGTCATAATCTTCTTTGGTATTTAGATTAAAAGCGATTTTCTTATCATCAATTATAATATAATTTTCATTCAAGTTCTCTATTGAAGAGATTTTTTTAGAATTTACTAAAGAAATTCCAGTATAATGACATTTTTGATTTGCAAAATTAACATCATATTCAGATTTTAATCCAATTGAATTTAAGAAATTTTCAGTAACAAGAATACTAGTCCATGTATTTTGAGGAAGATAATAATTTACAATTGTTTGAATTATTTCTTTATCAAGTAAAGGTAAATCTCCAGATGTTACTAGTACATCATCATTAATGATTTTTAATATCGAATTCAAATCCTCCACGTAATTTTTCCCCACAGTATCAAAAATTTCAATGTCATTTTCTTGTAACAGTTTTTTCGTTTTAGGGGAATTAGGACTGGTAAGTACTATAACTTTTGAAAAACAATTTGAATTGTTTAGTGAATCAATCACTTGGAGAATTACAGGTTTTTTGTGTTTGAGTAATAGTTTCTCATCGTCTAAATTCATACGAGTGCCTTTACCACCAGCCATTACTAGACCAATCATAAAGATACAAACACCATCAATGAAGCTAATCTTGTAAGCTCATTTGTAGCACCAAGAACATCACCAGTAATTCCTCCAAAACTTCTAGTTGAAAGAGCTAAAAGAAATAGAGTCATAGTAACAGCTACTCCTAGCATCACTAATCCAGTAGTTTCGCCTATCAACAATACAGGAATTATCATTAGAAGAAATGCTGCAAAAAGTTTCTTTTTGTCTTTCATTATTTTTACAAAAGGTGAATTTGAGCCTAATGAAGCAGAATTCCCTAAACTTGCCATTAATACCATTGAAAATTTTGCCAAAATTTCGCTAATCAAAATTGCCTTGAACAAATCAAATCCACTTGTTAAAGAAATTGTAACTACTAATCCAATTAGATACAAAACAATTCCCACAATCCCTGCAGAACCAGTAGAAAGATCTTTCATTGCATTAATTTTTTTATCTTTACTTCCCTTCACCATTAAACCATCAGCAAAATCAGCCAAACCATCTGCATGATGAATTCCAGTAACAATAACAATAGATGCAACTACTAACAAACTAACCAATAACGGATCTAAAAAGAAAGATAATCCAAATCCAAATATACCAATTAAAAGTCCAATTGTAATTCCAACTAGAGGAAAAATGTACATGTACTTTGCAATATTTTCTAAAGTTGAATTAGATGAAGGAAAAATTGTCAAAAATGAAAAGACAGAACCTATTTCTTTAAACATAAATCCACCATCCAATTAATGATAAACTAATAATTATTGGAATTGTAACTAATACAAAAAATAGTATAGACGTTAATTTCATCATAGTTATTGCAGACAAAACATGTTTTTTTGTAAGTGTTGTATCAACATTACCTAAACTATAATGATTTAATTTTTCAAATTTTGTTTCAAGAGCCCCTGCAAGAGCTGCCATTGGATATCCAGCGTTTGGACTTTCAGTTTTTTTACCATCACGGAACATTATCTTGTATGATCCTTTCCAATTGTTTTGTAAAATTGCAGCAGAGATTATCATTAGTAATCCAGTAAGTCTTGAAGGAATATAATTTAGAATTGTATCACAAGTAGCTGCAAACCATCCAACATTTTTGAAAATATTAGTTTTGTAACCAATCATTGAATCTGCAGTATTTACTACCCGATACACAAATGCCCCAGGTAAACCAAAAATTGCAAAATAAAACATAGGTCCAGTTATTCCATCAACCGTATTTTCGCTAATACTCTCAAGCACACCTGAAATTACATGATTTTTGTCCAAATCCTTGGTTTTGCGCTTGACAATCATAGAAAGATGTACTCGTGCAGAGGCTAGATCATTTTTTTCTAAAGAATTCATCACTGCCAAAGCATGTTGTTCCATGCCCCTTATGGCAATAGTAGATTTGAATAAAAGTATACCAACAACAATTGAAACTATTAAAATCATCCAATCCGTTGTCAAAAAAGATATTCCAAAATCTAAAAGTAAAAGTAAAGTTACAACTACACCCGCAATAATTATTACTACAAAAATTCCTCCGAGTTTTTCAATAGAAGTATTTTGATTTTTAATTAATGGTATCAATTTTGCAATGAATATTCCAATCCATGAAGTTGGATGATATTTATTTTTAGGATCACCTAATAAAAAATCTAAACCTAATGCAAAGCCAATAATTGTAAAAGATTCTAAAATCATTTGATCATTCTCTCTATTATTTTTAAATCGACATTATTTTTTACTGTTTTTGCAAGTTTATCTAATTCCTTGTCAATTTTTGAAATATTGTTTTTGGTCCATTTGATTTCTTTAGGTTTTGCATTCAATGAGTCCTCTTCAGGAATATTCATTTGAATCATAGGTATAGTTCCCAAAACAGGAATACCTGTCAATTGTTTTATTTTTTTAAATCCAGGTTTTAACACATCAATATCACCACGAAATTTATTTAATAAAAATCCCTTGACAAGTTTTTGGTATTTTTTTTCAATTAAAGACATAGTACCAGCTAAACTTGCAAAAGAACCACCTTTGTCTATATCTGAAATTAACAAAACAGATGCATTTGCTTTTTGAGCAATTTGCATATTTGCAATATCATATTTTTGTAAATTAATTTCAGCTGGAGAACCTGCACCTTCTAAAATTACTAAATCATATTTTTTCTTTAATCGAAATAAAGAATCTGTTACAGTTTTGATTCCTTTTGTTTTTACAAATTTTGTATAGTAATCTTTAGCGTGCATTTTTTTGAAACGTTTGCCATTAAGATAGACAGTACTATAGTAATTTCCCAATGGTTTAAGCAAGATAGGGTTTAGATCAGGCACAATTGGACATCTAGCAGCTATTGCTTGGATTGCCTGTGCACGAGAAATCTCAAATTCAGGCGTAATATAACCAAAATTAGACATGTTTTGTGATTTGAATGGGGCTACACTGTAACCCTTATCAGAAAAAATTCTACATAATGCTGCAACCAAAGTTGTTTTACCAGCACCAGAAGAGGTTCCTTGAACCATTAAAGAATTCATCATAATGCCTCCAATGCTTTAATGAGTTTTAGATTATCTTTATGAGATTTTACAGCAATTCTAATAAAATGATTATCTAGACCACGAAAATTTTTGCAATCTCTAATCAAAATTTTATGTTTGATTAATTCTTTTTGAATTTTTGTAGAATCTTTTTTTGTTTTAATTAAAATAAAATTAGTAACAGAATCATAGTATTCAAATCCAGAAATTTTAGAAATTTTATTTTTAAGGAAATTAGATTCTTTTTTTATAATTGATTTTGATTTGGATAAATGGGATTTATTTTTAATTGCAATTGATCCTGCTTCTTGAGCTAAACCATTAACGCTCCAGGGAATTTTTATTTTCTGTAAAATATCTACAACTTGTTTAGAACCTAACCCATAACCTACTCTAATTCCTGCCAATCCAAATGATTTTGTAAGTGATCTTAAAACAAAAAGATTGTCGTGTTTTTTTATTAAATAAGATATTGATTCATTTGATTGTGGAACTAATTCAATAAAACATTCATCAACAAATACAAGGCAAGATTTTTTTTTAGCTGAAATTATGATTTTTGTTAATTGTTTTTTTGACATTATTGTACCAGTTGGATTATTTGGATTACAAACAAAAATACAACCATTTTTTGGTATTTGTAAGATAAAAGAATCTAAATTTTTAGACAAATCCATTGTTTTGAAAAATTTAATTTTACAATCAGATAATCTTGCTGCTGCTTCATATTCTCCAAATGTAGGAACAGGAATCAAAATTTGTTTTTTTGATAAAAATGAAGAACAAAAATTGTAAATTATTTCAATTGCTCCATTTCCAACAATTATGTTTGATTTTGAAATTCCAGTATATTTTTTGAGGTCAGATTTTAAATCATCAGAATGTAAATCAGGGTATAAAGTCACTTGATCAAGTTTATTTTTTAAAGCTAAATTTACAGAATTTGGAGTTCCAGCAGGACTAACATTTGAACTAAAATCTATGATATCAGGATCTTTGTTATTTATTGAGAAATGGCCTCCATGAGATACAGGATTATGCATTGAAATTGCATTTTTTGTCTTTATTTTCACAGTTCCAAATAGAATTGGGTGATTTAGTATGTTGTGGTAATCCAGAAAACGATTATTAATTGAAGGCGATCAATTTGTAATTATGGACAAGAAAAGGGTTGCAATTATCGGTGTTACAGGGGCAGTTGGACAAGAATTTGTTCAATCCTTAGAAAATCACCCATGGTTTGAGGTAACTCAAATAGCAGCTTCTGAACGTTCAGCAGACAAAAATTATTTGGATGCCATCAAAGATGCAAGTGGTATTATTGCTTGGGATGTAGGCGGTGAGATTCCAGAATACATCAAATCCATGACTGTTAAAAAAATTGATGACTTGGATGTATCTCAATTAGACTTGGTTTTTTCAGCAGTTGAATCAGTTGCTGCTAGAGATATTGAAACTAAAATGGCAGCAGATTTGCCAGTAATTTCTACAAGTTCTGCTTACAGATATGAAGAAGATGTACCAATTCTAATTCCAGGAATTAATGATGAACAAACTGAACTACTAGAAATTCAAAAGAAAAATAGAAACTGGAAAGGATGGGTAGCACCATTACCAAATTGTACAACAACAGGTTTAGCTATTACTCTAAAACCATTACTAGAAAAATATGGTGCCAAAAAAGTCATGATGACTTCAATGCAAGCAATTTCAGGAGGTGGAAAGTCAGGAGTTTCTGCAATGGGTATTACAGATAACATTATTCCATACATTCCAAAAGAAGAAGAAAAAGTAAGACTTGAAACAAGAAAAATTTTAGGGAAGCTAAAGGATGGAAAAATTGAAGATGCAGATATTAGAATTAGTTGTACCTGTACTAGAGTACCAGTAATAGACGGACATACAGAATCTGTTTTTGTTGAAACATCAAAAGAAATTGATCCACAAAAAGCAAAAGAAACCTACAATGAATCTAATCAAGAAATTTCCGTTGCAGGGTTACCATCTGCTCCTGAAAAATATTATGCGTTTCATGAAGATCCAACTAGACCTCAACCAAGAATGGAAAGAACCGTTGGTGATGGAATGACTACAACCATAGGTAGAGTTGAAAAAGAAGAATTATTTGATCACGGACTAAAATACATGTTATTTTCTCATAACAAAAAAATGGGTTCAGCAAAAGGTGCAGTATTGTTAGCAGAAATGTTATACAAAAAAGGTAAAATTTAGATAATTTTTTGCAATTTTTTCAATAATAACTTTATAAGATCGAAAAATCTAGAACGACTCAGGTGTTTTAGACGGCAAAAGTAGACGAATTAGATTTACAAATTTTATCAGAATTATCAAATGATGCATCTATTTCAGTACCACGATTATCAAAGAAAATTAATGTAAATTCATCAGTGGTGTATTCCAGAATTAAAAGACTAGTCAAAAGAAAATTAATTGAGAGATTTACAATTGTTGTAAATGACTCAGAATTAGGTTATGATGTTAAAGCCCTTACTGGAATTAATATGAATACAAAACAAAGAGATCACATTATTGAAGAATTATTCAAAATAGATGGTGTTCGTGAAGTAGCAGAAGTTACAGGTAGATTTGACATATTGGTAACAATGTATTCAAAATCATTAGATCAAATGCATAAAATGGTATCTGAAAGAATTGGTAGAATCGAAGGAATTCAATCATCAGAATCATTTATTGAAATGAAATCAAGAACAAAAGCAATGCCATATATGCCATCAAAAGGTAGTGACTAAAATTGCAAAAGCAGAAATCAGAATCAAGAGTTGCAGTATATTATGAATTAACAAAACCAAAAATTTGGTATTTACTTGTTTTTACTGCATTTGGGGCAGCATTAACAGCATCTCATATTTACAATATTGAAATTTCATTACCAACTTGGTTGTTAATGTTATTTTCAGTTGCTGCAGGTTCTGCAGCTGCTAATACATTGACAAACTATCATGATAGAGATATTGATGCAATTATGGAGAGAACAAAAGATAGACCTCTTCCATCAAAAAGAATTTTTCCAGCAGTAAAGGCAAGAAATTTTGGATTAATATTAGCGGGAATCTCTTTAGTGTTAGCATTTGGAATTTCTTTTACTACAACAATCGAACAAGGCGTTTGGGCAACAACATTCATTGCGTTTGGATTACTAAACAATGTACTTGTCTACTCCTATGCGTTAAAACGAAATTCTAGAACAAATATTATTCTAGGAGGATTATGCGGTGGCTCACCTCCAATGATTGGTTGGGTAGCTGTAACAATGACAGATATGTGGACAATGGGTCTTGCAATGGCAGGACTAGTATTCATATGGATTCCAATGCATATTTGGGCATTAACATTACATTTCAAAGATGATTACAACAAAGTAAACGTCCCAATGTTAACTGCAGTACAATCTGAAAAAACATCAGCTAGAGCAATTGCAGGCTCTACAGTTGTAATGGTATTATTTTCAATAGCTCCATTCTTCATAACTACAGAAAGTGGGGAAGAAATGGTAAGTGATGTTTATTTGTGGACAGCAATTGCATCAGGTGCATTAATGGTAGGACTATCAATATGGGTAATTGCCAAACCTGTTGAAAAAGCCTCATGGACTTTGTTTAAATTTTCTAGTCCTTATTTGGCAGTGTTATTTATTGCACTAATGGTTGATTCAGCATTATAACATACTGTCATTATCATCAAGACTGTTTAATTCCTTAGTGATTTTTGAATGTTTTTCAACTAAAGTTTCTAATTCTTTTTGTAATTCTTCAGAATTCCATTTTGAAGCAATCAAAGAAGATAATTTTGCAACAAGACTCCATTGGAGATTATTTTGTTCATCAATTAATTCCAAAAAACGTTTGCCCTTTTCATCATCATTCATGTTTTTTAGATATACTGCAACGATAAAAATCTAGTAGAAGGTAATTATGTTATTTCAAAGTTTTATTAGTAAATATTGATTATTTTTTTCATTGCAGTGTAGTATTTCAGAATGTAAGTTTAAAGCAGAAAAAACAGTCAAAATTAGTTTCCGAGAAACCAGGAATTTATGTAAAAACCATTTTGAATTATTCTCAAACAAAAATGAAAGATATTTTCCAAGTTTCACTAGAGCATCAAAATTTTAACCAAAATAGATTTAATTTTTTTAAACTTTAGAATTGCTGAAAGATTTAACATCTACCATTTTTAAAATATTATATGGCTACTAAGAAAAAAAGTACCGTAAAAAAGAAACCTGTCAAAAAAAAATCTGTCAAAAAAACATCTTCTAAACCCAAAAAACAAACAAAATCTACTATAAAAAAACCTGAATTTGACAAAGCTTGGAAAGAATACAATTCCGCATTAAATGGGTGGAAAGAATCTTTATCACAATGGCAAAAAGCTACAAATGAAACTTTGATGACATATCATGATGCTTGCCAAAAAGCAATTGAATCAGATGCAGAATTATTGAAAAAAGTGAGTTCAAGTTGGGAAAATACATGGGAAGAAATTGGTCCTGAATATATGAAACAGCAAACAAAAATGATAGAAGGTATTTTCAAAGAAACAAACATTGAATCTGTAAAAAAATTCAATGATCAATGGGAAAAATTTCTTAAAACATCAGGAGATGATTCGATAATGGCATATCAAGAGGCCATTAAAAAATTCAATCAAGCATGGCAATCAGGTCAAATGTAAATACATAAAATACTAAACAATCATTTTTTCATTTTTCCAATTCTAAAAACTTTACAATTACAAACTGAACAAAATCCTTTGATAGCATCCCTACCATTTTTCATAATAGTTTCTTGAGGATTTTTAATTTTTCTTTTAGTTTTACATTTTACGCAGTAAGCTTCAAGAGTTTTAGATAGAGTGGTTTTTTTGATAGTTGAACTAGTAAGTTTTGTCTCAAGATCATCAAGTTTTTTATTTTGTTTTTGTAAAGTTTGAATAATTTCATGTTCAATATCTGTAGATTCAAGAATTTGGATTTCTTTTTCTAATTCTTTAATTTTAGAAATTTGTTCAGGAGTAGCTTCATCAGATGATGGATGTAGTTGTGAAAACAATGTATCTTCTAATTCATCAATTTGATTTTGTAAGTCACTAACTTGAGATACTTGTTCAGGAGTAGCTTCATCATCTTGAGGTTCTGGTTGAGATGATGATAAAATCTGAGAAGTTAACATGTCTTCTAATTCATCAATTTGATTTTGTAAGTCACTAACTTGAGATACTTGTTCAGGAGTAGCTTCATCATCTTGAGGTTCTGGTTGTAACTCTAATTCTTGTGGTAGTTCTTCTGATGATTCTTTTGGTAATGAACCTCTAGAACTGGAAGGTGTAACTTCTGGTTGTAACTCTAATTCTTGGATTTGTTTTTCTAATTGTTCTAGTCGTGCTACTTGTTCAGGAGTAGCTTCATCATCTTGAGGTTCTGGTTGTAACTCTAATTCTTGTGGTAGTTCTTCTGATGATTCTTTTGGTAATGAACCTCTAGAACTGGAAGGTGTAACTTCTGGTTGTAACTCTAATTCTT
>Ga0233439_10000083_pt1 | contig 153555 bp, 184 predicted proteins | sample SI_123_September_6_FD_182713 | JGI IMG/M metagenome (GOLD analysis project Ga0233439, IMG submission 182713) | Seawater microbial communities from Saanich Inlet, British Columbia, Canada - SI_123_September2016_100_MG | ecosystem: Environmental > Aquatic > Marine > Inlet | place: Canada...
AAAGAAAGATGCACCAGCTAAAGAAGCACCAAAGAAAGATGCACCAGCTAAAGAAGCACCAAAGAAAGATGCACCAGCTAAAGAAGCACCAAAGAAAGATGCACCAGCTAAAGAAGCACCAAAGAAAGATGCACCAGCTAAAGAAGCACCAAAGAAATAACCTGAAACTTAATCTTTATAAAAAATTTAAAATTTTAAAAAATTATTTTACTCTAATTGATACAAGTCTAATTTACAATCAATACTACTATCTGGTGTAGTCCAATCAAGTGTATCTTCTTGTGGAATCATTCCTAAAGGATCATAATTATCAAATTTTGTCATTCCTTGAATTGATGATAACATTACAACTTTGGATTCTTCAGTTGATGACATGTCGATTTGTGAATTAGATTCTTTTAAAATTCCGCTAGTTAGGTTTGTAATGGAATTGATTACTCCTACTGGGATGTTACTTCCTCCAACCACATACAACATTGAACTTTTAATTGAATTTGGTGGAGCATTATCATAAAGCATCTTTAATGAATCTCTAAGTGAATCTTCAATACTTTGACTATCTTTACTAGTTGAGAGAATGTTTGTTTCATGAGAAATTTCTGATGTTCCTAGTGATTCTACAACATGCATAATTGCCGAGTTTGCAATATCAAAACAAGTTTTTGGGCTCAAATCTGGGTTACTTTCTAGTAGTGAATCATTATCAAGAACAACTGTACATTCTGAATCTTCTCTAATTCTTTTTAGAGATACTCCTGAATTGAAAATTCTATCTTTTTCATATTTGAAAGGCATTATTGCAAATGAAATCAAACCTTTTTCAGATTCCTTGCAGATTTGTGATACTACTGGTGCTATTGCAGAACCTGCTTTTCCAGCCAAGTTACTCATTAACACAACTGTAGAGTAATCTGAAATTTTTGATTTTATTTCATCAGACACTTTGAATGTTGAGCCTCTGATTAATTGAACAGATGGATTTACTACTGAATCAGTTGAAATATGAATAGAAGAATCATTTGTTGCTAAATCTTTTGCATCATTGCTAATTAGTAAGCAATCTGAATTAAGAGAATTTTTTGCTTTAATTGCTAATTTTGAGCCTGCTCCGCCTAAACCTATAACTAATACTGGTTCTTTGACTTGAAAACTCATTTCTGATCCTATTTCCTGATTTCCATAAAAAACCTTCTTACGTTTTTTTAATCAAATTTTAGATCTAAAAAATTTAGCTTGCGATCTTTCCAACTAGTCTCTTTACTGTAGCGTCTATGATTTCAACTGTATGTGATTGACCAATTTCTACTTGATCTCCGACAGATATGGGCTTGTAAGCAAAGTTTCTACCTTTAATTCCTTCATCTGTTTTTTCATCAAACAACACTTTACCTTTCCAACCGATCCATTTTTGGTTGCTCTCCATTGATAATTTACTGATCTGTTCAAAAATTATCTTACTTCTTCGTTTAATTTCTGCAGCATCAATTTGTTTCAATTCAGCTGCATCTGTACCTGGTCTTGCACTATACTTTGATAGATTTACGACATCAGGTTTTGTTTCATCTAGTAAAGATACTGTCTTTTGAAAATCTTCTTCAGTTTCTGAAGGGAATCCTACTATGATGTCAGTTGAAATTGTAAAGTCCCCGAATCTCTCTTTTGTCTTTTTTACTATTTCTCTAAAAGTTCCTGCAGTGTGACCTCTTTTCATATCATGCAGTACTTTGTCACTTCCACTTTGGACTGGAATGTGAAGAAATTTGAAGACTTTATCATTATTGTAAGATTCAATTAATTTTTCTTTAATTCTTGACATGTACATGGGGTTCATCATACCCACTCTGACCATAAAATCTTCTGGAATTTCTACAACTGCATTTACTAGTGATGGTAAGTCTGTTCCAATATCAAATCCATAACATCCGTTATCTGTTGATGTTAACCATACTTCTTTACAACCTTCTTTGATTTCTGTTTGGACTTGTCTTACAATATCCCCTAACCTGTAACTTGAAAGATCTCCTTTGGATATTTTGGTCTGACAAAACGTACATTCACTCATACACCCACTTGCAATCTCTACAATTCCTACTGCTGGATTTAATCTCACTTTTGGGAGCCCAACTTTTGATAAATCTGAATCCTCTAACGCAATTTGCTTTCTTCCACTTAATGTTGAGTTAATTACCTGCAATGTTTTTCCTAGTGAGTTGGGGCCTAGCAGACTAGCATTTCCTGAGAATTTTTCAACAGTATCTTTTTCTGCTTTTGGAAGACATCCTGCAACGATTAGTGGTTTTGTTTTTAATGACTTTATCCTATACATCATTTTGTTTGCAGTTGTATCTTTGACAGAACATGTAACTACTACATTTAGATCAGATTCTGATGAACTATCGACTAAAGTATGTCCTCCATTTAGAATTAGGCCTGAAATCATTTCTGAATCTGCAAAACTTGCAGAACATCCATAAGCTTCTACGAAAATCTTTGCCATTATTTATCCAAACAAAGAATCGATTTCTTTGTTACTCATTAATTTCTTAGAAACCACAAGTTCTCTAATTGTTTTTCCAGTTTTTAATGACTCTTTGAAAAGTTTAGCTGATTCTAGATAACCAATCTTTGGTGTCAACAAAGTAACAATTACTGGACTGTTTTCTATATCTGCTTGAAGTTTGTCTTTGTTTGCAGTTAATCCATCAATTAGATTTGCAGAAAATATTGGTAAGAAATTCTTTAACATATCAGTTGACTCTAACATACACTTTAGCATCCCTGGTAACATTACATTTAGCTCAAACTGTCCACTCTGAGCAGCATATGAAACTGATGTATCATTTCCAATAATGTTGAAACAAATCATGTTCATGCATTCAGCTAAAGATGGATTTACTTTTCCAGGCATAATTGATGAACCTGCATGTACTGCAGGAATTCCTAACTCTGCCAACCCTGCAATTGGACCTGATGCCATTAATCTAATATCATTTGCAAGTTTTCCAATTTCTAATGCCAAGTTTCGTAAAGCACTAGATGCATTTACAACTGCAAATTTACTTTGTAAGCCATGTTGCATATCTTTTTCTGGTTTTAATGATAATTTGGAAATTTTTCCTAATTCAATAATTGCAATTTTTCTATATCCTTTTGGTGTATTTGCACCAGAACCAACAGCTGTTCCACCAAGTGCTACATTTTGCAGTTCTTTTTGAGATGAAATAATCTCATTTCTTGCTTTAGTAATTGATGTAACATAAGCTGTAAATTCACTACCTAGTGTTACTGGTAATGCATCCATCAGGTGAGTTCTACCAATTTTTTTAAATGATGAGAATTGTTTTGCTTTTTTAGTTAATGATTTTATCAAAATATCTATTGCAGGAATTGTTTCTTTAAGGTTCATCAAAATTGCAACATGCATTGCAGTTGGATATGTATCATTACTTGATTGTGACATGTTGACATGATCATTTGGATGTAGGAATTGATACTGACCTTTCTTTTTGTGTAAAACCTCTAGGGCTACATTTGAGATTACTTCGTTAGAATTCATGTTAAATGCTGTTCCTGCCCCTGAATTTATCATATCTACTACAAATTGATCTACATGCTTTCCAGACAAAATTTTATCACATGCTGAAACTATTGCTTTTCCTCGTTTTGCATCGATTGCTTTGGTTTTCATATTTGCAACTGCTGCAGATCTTTTAATCATGACAAACGACTTTATCAAATTCTCATGACTTTTGTTACCTGTGACATGATACTGTTTGATTGCTCTTCCAGTAAATGCCCCATAGTATGCATCTGATGGAATTTTGACTTTGCCTAGTGAGTCTTCATCAGATCTGTATTTCATGTTGACTTGATTCAATTATTCCCTATTATTCATTCTTTTTCAGACACTTTCATAACTTCCTACTTTTAGGAATGACAATTATTATATAGGATTCACAAACCACGGCTTTTATGAATAAGCGTATTAGTATGCTCTTTACAATTGCAGCAGTAGCTGTAATGGGAGCTACCTTATTCGGAAGCACATACACACAAACCCAGATTGCTGGACAATCACTAGACATCAATCAAATGGATGTCAACGTAATTGAACAAATCCATCAAATGGGCGGTTTACAACTTGTAATGCCTCAAGCATTCGCAGAAACTGATTGTGGTGCATTAGAGAGCACTGGACGAACAGTCGTCGAGTTTAATCTAACTGGTGAAAGCGTTGAACTTCCAATTATGGGAGGAAAAACTTACAATGCCATGACCTTTAGTGGACAAGTCCCAGGACCAACACTAAGAGTTACACAAGGTGACGTTGTAAAAATGACACTTTCAATTCCAGCAGATGAAGTTACTGGTCACGGTAACGACATGCACGCATCACAAATGACAGCACTAGCTTTTGATTCCGTTAATCCGGGAGAGACAAGCCAATACTGTTACATCGCTGAATCAGCAGGTGTTTTCAAATACCACTGTTCTGGTGTCCACCTAATTGGTATGGACCAACACGTATTTTCCGGCATGTACGGAATTGCAATTGTTGATCCAGCTAATGGATACAAGAAATTAATGGTCGAGAAAACCAGCGGAAGCGGTGACTTAGACAGACAGTTCTATGATGCAGACGCATTAGAGTTCCAACTACAGTTCAACCAATTATACTTGAACGACGATGGCAATTATGACGCAGGAGCAATGTTCCAACATCATAACTCTGCAACCGTTGTTAATGGTATTCAATTTGGTTATGTACCAAACATGTTGCACAACATCCTTCTAAAGGGTGATGCAAACAAAAACATCTTTGTTGCACAACCATGGAATGGTCTTGAGCTAGAAAATATGCAATCACAACTCTTGTATGTTGAAAATGATCAACATGTAAGACTCTTTGTTGAAAACCATGGTAACGAACCATTATTCTTCCACATTGTTGGAGAAATCTTGGATAGAGTTACACAAGGCAACAGAGTACAATCCGCAGCAACTGAAACATGGTTACTCGGAGGTTCACAAAACATGATTGTAGATTTGGTATTTGACGAACCAGGAGCATATGCTCTTGTAAACCACGACTATGCAGCAATTTACACTGGCGGTATTGGTCTATTCGTTGCAGGTGATCCATTCGGATTAAACCCACGATTGATTGATGCAGGAATCTTAACTGACCCTGTTCCATCATATGCATACGCATTAGGTAATCCAAGTGATGCTGTCCCACCAATGGGAGCAAACAGTATTGCACATCCAGCAGTAAACATACATGGTCTATACACTGATGATGTCGTTTCTGAACTCAAAGGTGCTGGAGTTATTCCTTTATGGGAAGTAATTCCAACATTACCACCAGTACCATAGATAGGTACTACATTCAATCTTTTTCTTATTTTTATTTTCTAAATCGTTAGATTATATTCGGTATATCTCAGAATTGACTTATGGGCTTTGATGATTCTGTTTTAATTTGTGATGAAGTAGATCCAATTTTAAACAAAATTTTAGAAGACAATGGCCTAAAGGTTTCTTATGAACCAACAATAACTCCTGAACAAATTTTAGAAAAAATTTCTGGTTTTAATATTATAATTGTTAGAAGTAGAACTACTGTCACAAAAGAGATGATTGAAAAAGCTGATAATTGTAAAATTATTGCACGTGTAGGTGTTGGATTAGATAATGTTGATCAAGAAGCAGCAAAGACAAAAAATATTCGAGTAATTAATGCAGTAGAAGGTGCAATGAATGCAGTTGCCGAACTAGTTTTAGGTTTAATGTTATCTTTGGCAAGACAAACAACTCGTGGTGATAGGGCAATTAGAAATGAACAATGGCTCAAAAAAGAACTAAAGGGAACTGAACTTCGTGGAAAATACCTTGGAATTATTGGTTTAGGAAATATTGGAAAAAGATTGGGAAGACTTGCACATGCACTTAACATGAATATTATCGGTTATGATGTAATGCCAATTGATGAGGAATTCTCAAAAGAAGTTGGATTAATGAAAGCAGACTTGGGAACTTTACTACAAAGCTCTGATTATATTTCAATTCATGTTCCATTACTTGATTCAACATATCATTTACTTGATGAAGCAAAAATGTCTACTATGAAAAACACTGCAAAAATTATCAACACATCACGAGGTGGAGTTGTAGATGAGGATGCATTATACAATGCTCTCAAAAATGGTACTTTGGGTGGTGCAGCATTAGATGTATTTGAAAAAGAACCTGCAATTGGAACAAAACTTGCAGAACTAGATAATGTAATTTTGACTCCTCACATTGGTGCACAGACTAAAGAGGCTCAAAGTTTAGCTGCAAATGTAATTGCTGAGAAAATTGTACAAATTCTTCGTGGCGTAATATAGAATTCAAATAGAATTTCTGCCTGAACTTTAAAAATAAGCAAAAAAATTGACTCATACGTGATTAATTATCGTCTCTTTGTTTTTAACACCCTTTTGGAGGAAATCTAGCATGTCAAATTATGCGGGTATGGAAAAACGACAACCTGAAAAATTGAGTTATTTGCCTAATGTTAATTCCTTATTGAAAATTTCACTTGGATTAATTTTCTTTACTATTCTTTCTACTGCACTAGTTTATGCTGAATCTCTATCTGTAGATGTTGATGGAACTTCATATGATGTTAATTATACTGCAACTGGAATGACTGTATCTGGCATCGAAGCTGACTTGGATTTTATTTCACTGATTTTTACTGTTGATGTAACTTCTTCAGGATCTTTGGATGTTACTTTTGATAGAGCATTTTTTGATTCTATTTACAATGGTGTTGATGATGATTTTATTATTTTAGCTGACGGCGATGAACCAAATTTTACTGAAACTCTGACAAATTTTCAAAGTCGAACTCTTAGTATTGAATTACCTGTTGGAACTGAAGAAGTAGAAATTATTGGCTCCTCATTTGATAACACTATCTCTGATTCTGGTGATGCAGACAAAGCAGCAGCAGACAAAGCAGCAGCAGACAAAGCAGCAGCAGACAAAGCAGCAGCAGACAAAGCAGCAGCAGACAAAGCAGCAGCAGACAAAGCAGCAGCAGACAAAGCAGCAGCAGACAAAGATACCCAAACCCAATGTGGTCCTGGTACTATTCTCAAATCAGGCGAATGTGTATTGGATGAAAGATGTGGTCCTGGTACTGTATTGCAAAACGGTGCATGTGTTTTAGATTCTACATCTGTCCCAAAAACAACTGTTAGTAAAGGAATGGGTAAAGAACTTGTTACTGGAGTAATTGCAGCAATTGTTATTGCTGGAATAGTGGCTGTGATTTTAGGAATTATGGCAAAGGCTAGTCAAAGTAAAAATTAGTTACAAGACAAGTCTTCGGCATTCATTATTTTATCAAACTCAAATCCTGACATTTGCATAGTTGTGGAATATGGAATTACTCCTAAAATAGGCGTATTTGCATTGATTACTATGATGAATTGGTTTGGGTCTAGTCTGATGTTGCCACCATTGAATTCAAAATCAAATGTCATAAAGATATGCTGAGCTTCTGCTCTTTCTTCAGATGCAAAAATTCCTTCTTTTACAACTGACGAATATGGATTGATTGTCATTGGTTGAACTAAAAATGAACCTAGTATTTCATTTTGATAAAATGCTGAAACTTCAAAGTTTTGAAAACTTATCCAAAACGGAATTGTATTGCAAAATTCCATTTCTCCTTCATTTAACATTGTAAAAAAAGTAAATTCACCTGGACTATCCCATCTGTATTCTAATTGTTGAATTCCTACAATACTTAATGCAGAATGTGTAATTGGAATTGCAATAACTATGATTGCGATAATTGTAATAATTACATGTTTGTTCATATTTCATTCTCACTTTCATTATTTGCTGCTATGTGATTTTTTTCAATTAGGAAATTCACTGCTTGAGCAAAATCATTATCTGTGATAAATCCTTGAATCCACCAATAACTAATATTTTTGACCCACTCTGGAACTTTTATCATGTTGATGTTTTCTTCATTTACCTCAAAAGGGATATCAATTAATTTTGGATCTACATATTTTTGAATCATATCTATTAGATACCCATCCAAATCTTTCTCTGGTGTATCATTGAGTAACCATTCAATCATAAATTGTCTAACTGATTCAGGAATACAGATATTTTCTGAATCAATCAACTCAAATTCTGCAGTAAATTTTGAATCAGCATATTCTACATCGATAAAATATTTTCCCAATGCAAATTGTTCTTCATTAAATGGAAACAAAGCTGGAACTGGATTTTGTAAATTTGCAATTTCAATTGGAATTGCACTACTTCCTTTTCCTGACTCATCTCTGATGTGAATTATTGCTGGATTACCTGTAATTTCAGAAACCTCAATTATGTAAAATAATCTCTCACAATACTTGTATGTGGATTTCTCCATTACTATTGAAACTGAAGGTTCTGCATGAATTGATGGTAAAAATGCGATACTTGATACAAAAATTAATGCCAAAATGATGCTTGAAAACTTCATCTATTTTTTGCCAATTTTTCTTTAATAAAAATCTCAGATTCTTGAAATTAATGAATACTCGGGAATCTTTTTAAATCACTTTTTCTCAGTTTTTTTATCGAGTTTTCTACGGATACAAAACTTTGAGTGTGTGGAATGTGAAACCCCACTCAGAGAAATTATCACTGATTAGCGTTGCTTGGGCATTTTAATTCAATTTTCCTTGATTATAGTTAGAAAGTAGATATTTTTGACCTTTTTTCAAAACAACACCTGTTTGGTGAATTTTGATCTGTAAGAATTCAAATCGGATGGGAAATGGTTAAATGAAATTTTTGTCTGTTTTATAATGAATCAAAGTTTTGAATTATTTTAATGATTTTTCTAGTTGTTGATTGGGCACTATCTGTAAAAGATCCTAATGGAAATCTAATTTGGAAAACAACAACAGCTCACTCTCATGCTGGAATCATGAACTTTAACGTAGCATTCCCTATGGCTGGTGAAAGTATTATTTCACTTACTGCAAATTCGATTGGCCCTAAAATGATGGGAATGGATGTGCCTCCTAAAGCATTTACACACACAATGCTATCAGGTGCATTATCTGGATTTGAAACAGATCCTGCAAATAATTTTGGTTCAAGAACCTATGAATTTCCAGTAAATGTATTGAGTCAAAAACAATCTAGAACCATTGATGGTGCAGATGGAACACAAATCAAAGTAGAACTATCCACAACTAATGATCAAATTGTAGCTGGTCAACCAACTACCTTGGTATTAACAACAACTAATGCTCAAGGCGATGACCCAATGACTACTCACGTAGATGCATTGATCAAAATTAGAAAAGGATACTATGTTGGAACAGAATCAGCTGATAGAGGAAGTGAAATGATGCCAATGAATGGTGCATATCATGGACACTTGGGGCAAATATCACTTACCACCACTTTCCCAAGTGCTGGTAATTATGTCGTCACAGCCGAATTGAATAGTTTAGGCGTTTCTAAAGTACAATTTGGAATGACCGACATTAGATTCAATGTTCAAGTATCTGAAAATGTCAGTTCAAGTTCTATTAGTGATGTAAATACTATTGATCCAAACACAGTTGGAATTGTAGGATTAGAGGCTCCATTTTACTCTCCAAACAATTTCTCAACTAAAGTTGGACAAGAAATTACATTTGATAATGTAGATGCAAACTTTCACACTGTAACTAGTGGTAGTGCATCATCAGGTCCTAACGGAGAATTTGATAGTGGTTTACTTAGTGCTGGTGACAAATACTCTTTGACTCTTGATAAAGCAGGAACATACGAGTACTTTTGTACAATTCACACCAATATGGTTGGTACAATAACTGTATCATAACCTTTTTTTCTTTTTATTCTACGTCTCAAATTATTCCCAAAGAAAGGTTCGAGCCTCTTATGATTCATATCTAAGTTTAGAATATTTCATGATAATCTAATTAGTCGCAAGTGTACACAATACTGAATTAATTGCAGATATTTCAGCAACAAAAGAATCATCTGATGAAGTAATAATTACAGTATCATTTTCTTCAGGTAATAATTTTTCTAATAGAATACCTTTTGTTTTTAAATCATCTTCTAATGCATCTTTATTTTCATTAGGAAAAACAAATTGATTATTTTCAAACAATAATGTTGTTGCACTTTTTGCTCCATATACTATGGCAAAATCTCGTTGATCCATTCCATTACAAATAATTCCTGCATGATTTTTTACAAGAAATGCTTGATTGTATTTTTCTCTTGCAATGTTACATGATTCGATTGTACATTGAGATGTAATTATATCTGAAAACTTTTTTGTAAATTTTTTCCCCTTTGGTGTGAGAAATGTTCCAGCTCGAATTGAATTTACAATTCCATCTTGTTTTAAATGTGAAATCAATGTTCTAACTGCTCCTTCTCCAATGTGTAATTCATTACAAAATGAAATTCTGCTAACATACTTTTGTTTAGATAACATTTGTAATGCTTTGAATACATGTGGTGTACTAAATGTCAAAATTTTACTTGAACCTTTTCTTGTAACAATGTTTAGTAGTTTTTTGATTTCATTTTGCATTACGCCTAATTGCATAATTTACTATATAAATTGGATGAAACATCCAATGGTTTATTTACTTATTCAAGTTTATTTCAATTACATGTCTAGTCCAACACAAATTGTAAAGAACAAGTCACAAGTTCCTATCTTTGCAATTATTACATTAGCTATAATTTTTGTAGTTGGATTGTTTGTTGTAGGTTATGATCAAGGACATATCTTCAGTGTTGTTTTAGGGGAGTCAGCATATGAGGATTTGTACATACATGAATTAACCCATGACATGAGACATGCAGCAGGATTCCCTTGCCATTAGGTGAAATGATTTGAGAACTGTAATCTTTTTAGTAATTGTTTTGTTTTCAGGTGCACTAGCTGGTACCATTCACGGTATGGCAAACCTTGTAATTGTTGAACCATATCTTGATGAGGCAATTGGAATAGAAAACCAAAATCTATTTGCATCCGGTGAAGAAGAAGATATTCCTGCATTTTGGGTAGAGTATGATGCATATCGTGATTGGCAAAAAGGTGGACAGATTTTAGCTGGTGCTATCCTTGGAACATCTATGGGTGCATTATTTGGAATAGTTTATGCATTATCTAGAAAAGTATTGCCTCAAGGTAGTGATCTGAAAAAAACATTGACTCTTGCAGCAGTAATGTGGTTTACAATTTACATAATACCATTTTTGAAATACCCTGCAAACCCTCCAACTGTTGGAGATGGAGAAACTGTTGTGTTAAGGGCAATTCTATATTTGTCATTTATTGCAATTTCTGGATTTGGTGTTGTCGGATTTTATCAATTATACAAAAAATTACAATCAAAAACAAAGATTGTATCTTTTGTAGGATATGGTATCTTCATCGCAATAGTGTTTGTACTTATGCCTTCAAATCCAGATGAGGTTACAGCACCAATGGATTTGGTGAATGGATTTAGAGCAATGTCTGTAGTTGCAGTCAGTGTGTTCTGGGTGTCGCTGGCTGTTATTTTGGGAGGACTCTGGCATAAATTCAGACCCGATGCTGAAAATCCCAATATTCGGAACTAAATTTACTCATGAATAATAAAAACAAGTTTTGTACTGAGGGACTTTACGCATTACCTGTTTTTGTCATGGCTGTAGGATTATTTGTTGTGATTTGGGCTGGGATTTGGTTTAAAAAAAGTAGGATGACTAATCGTGTTCAAAAATATACAATACTAATCTATGACGCAAATAATCAACAAATTACCCCTGATGGATTACGAACAGATTTTAGAAATAATGATGTTGCATGGAGTTTTATGAAAGAATATAAAATATTATTTCCATTTTACACATTTGCATTGCTATCTGAAGACTCTCATCATAAAACATTGATTAAATTTTTATGATGTATTGCAACTCGATTTCTTCCTCATTTACTTTTCCTTTTTCCACGAAGCTGAGATCTACAACATGGACACTGAATCCCATCATATTCTAAATAAGAATCACAAGAAGTACATCTCTTGATTCCATAACTGTATCTTTTATTTTCTGAACGATACCTTTCACAAATTCCTCTACAAGCCAGTTTTCAAGGAAACCTCAACTTGTTACATTTAGGGCATTGTTCTTTTTGTTTTGTCATAAAGTGAATTGTGTATATTTCTCCACATTCACATATTTTTAGAAATACTTGATTACTCATTTTTAACATTAAGATTTTTGTTAAATGAAATTGATGGTTCAAATGCTGAAATATCAATTCTCACATTATCAATATTACTTTGATACAATTCAACTATTCTGTCGTTTTCTGCAAAATCTCTTTTTATAGAAACTAGTGAAAACTCAGTTAATTTTTTCATTTTTTTATACACTGTACTGACAGGAATTTTTGTTTTTTTTGCAATATCTTGTACTTTTTTTGGTTTTTTGATGATGGAAAATAAGATATGTCTTGACTCTAAATCTGCAAATTCATTGAAAATTTTGTGTGTAATGTCATATTTTGCTATTAGTAATGGTTTGAGTTTTTTTGGCATGCAAAAATTCTGGAAATAAACTGCGATATAAAAAAACTAGTAATTCCAACATTCTAGAATATGATTTTAAAATAATATATTTTCAAAGAAAGCATTAACACGGTTAATTGTAGTTATACCAATAGCAACTTCCGAGTCGGGAACCCATAACCATTAAAAATTATGTTAATGCTTTCCTTGGTCCAAATATTTGCTTGTAAAGGATTGACAGACACAAACATGCTTGAACAATTAATAAAATGATATTTGTTTTAATAAAATCCTTGATGATTTTGATTTGTTATTCTACACTCATAACATATGAAATTATAATATCTAAACATAACCATCTTTACTTTTAATTCTCATGTACGTGGATTTTTGATATGGATAATCTACTAAAACCATGGGTAATAGTAAGTTCTATTGGAAATGATGCAACAGAGCAAGACATTGAAAAGATTAGACCAAAAATTATCAGTCTAGTTGATAATTGGCAATCTACCAAAGGTACAATGTGGTCTGGTTCGTTTAGTGATCAACCTAGTAGTATGGCAGTTTTTGAGGCAACAGATGAAGATGCAAAAAAGTTCTATCAAGAATATTCTGATGTCTGTGAGAACATTTTGGTACATCACATGTATCAATGGGATGCAATGCCTATTCTTTCAGTTTTATCAAAATGACTGAAAGATTTTTCTTATTTTTTAGGTGAATTTTATGAAAGATGAATTATGTAGGGCTTGTGGTTGTACGGTAAATGATTATACTAAATGCAAGAAATGTAGTCTGACTACATCTACAATTTGTAATTGTTGTAAAAAAATAGATTATACGCAAACACATTTTCACGAAAAATGATTTTACACCTATTTGCGTCTCATTTTATCCCCAATTTGGTAGGCAAATCCCCGTGGATTCAAACCCATTTGCGGTGTTGTAGTTTTAGTTTGACACTCCCAAATCTGTTACGTTCCGTAACTCTAGTAGTTTTCAAAATCAATTAACTATGTAAACTACCGTTAACCCCGTTAATTTTTGTAAACTTGGTAAACCTTGTTATTTTAATTCTATTTGTTCATTAATTATTTTATGAAAGTAGTTGGAGCAAAACTTGATGATTCTGATTATGAAAGATTTGAGACATTTTGTATTGATGAGGGAATTTCCAAGAGTGAAGTTATTCGTGGTCTGATAAAGCAATATTGTGATGCATGTAATGATGATCAAGAAATTCAATTAGAAATTCAAAAACCCACAGTCACAATTATTGACGAAAAACAACCATCTCAGGTTAGAAATATCAAAATTGTAGATTTTTGATTTATTTTACTTTATTTTTGGCTAGACTTTCCCAATTTTTCATAAAATTAACCAATTCATTATCTCCACCAAATACTTTCAATGCATCTGATGATGTTGATGCATCAACAAAATCTCTCATATCTGAAATGTATTTTTTATCTACATGAGTATGTCCTCTACCTTCCAGTTGATCTAAAAAGAATTTTTTCATTTTTGCAACCCAAACTTCAATTTCTAATGCTCCTATTACTCCTTCATACCTGTTTTCAATTTCAGATACTTTTTCTTGCAATCTCTTTTCATAGTCATCTATGATTATTTTTTTCTGTTCTAGTTCATGTTTCATGGCTTCAGATTTATCTAAAGTTAAAATTTTAATTGCTTTTTTATATTGAAACCACAAATCCTCATCACTTGGTTTGAAATAATGTCTATCTTGTTTTTCATAATGTCCCATCATGTATTCAATGAACTTTGATTGAATATCAGCATTTGCTAAACAAAGTGAAAAACGTTTTCTAAATGCATGATTTTGTGATTTTCCTTTAGTTGACTTTCTACCATGGTCTACTTCTAATTTTACTTGTCTTCTGATATGTCTAATTACATCTCCTGCTGCATCCAAACTCAGTGAGTTTACATTATTTTTTGTAGTAAATAACGGTGAATCTACATTTGTATTTAATCTTTGAGCAAGATATTTTTTCAAATGATAATATGATTCTGGAGTTAAACATGTTTTGTATTCTTCAGTTGTATCTTTGTACATTGTAACTATTGCGCCTTCTTCAATTTGTTTTACATCTTCAATTTCTAATCCTGGAATTGCTCCAACCCTACAACCTGTTGCAGCAAGAAAATGAATGAATGCTTTATTTCTAATACTGGTTGTAGCAGCTAACAATTCCTTTACATCATTATCCGTATATGGTAATTGATTAGAAACTGGAACTTTGGATGGAAAATATCTTTTAATTTTTATCCAATTTAGCAAAATATCATTCATTTCTAAAAACAGCTTTATTGGCGAAGTCATAGTATTGTACGAGTTGGGATTGGGTTTTCCTGTTCTTTCAGTTAGATCTTTGAGATGAATTACATAGTTGAAGACTAGTTCTTCAATCTCTGACTGTGACAATTTTGCTAGATTTTCATGATTTTTGTGAGAATATTTTAGAAATTGGTTAAGATAAATCTCATAAGTTTTTCTTGTGGCATTTTCTCTAATTGCCTCATAGAATTTCTGATAAGCAGTCACCATGAGGAATACTAAGTCAAGATTGTAGTTAAAGGGAGTAGAATGACATCTTTATAGTTATTAAAGGGGATTTTACTATGCCCGATATGCCTAGTCGACAAGACCAAACATGGATCAGACTTTGGAGGGAAAACTCCATGGAGTTACGTGAACGTGTAGTTGGATGGCGTAAACAAAACGCAGTTACTAGAATCGATAAACCTAGTAGAATTCAAAGAGCTAGAAGATTAGGATACAAAGCAAAACAAGGTATCATCGTAGTTCGAATGAGAGTTGGAACTGGTGGTATGAGAAAACAAAGACCTACTGGTGGTAGAAGACCAAAACATCTTGGTGTCACTAGAATCAAAGCAGATGATAATATGAAAACAGTAGCTGATAGAAGAGCTGCTGAAAGATATCCTAACATGAAAGTTTTAGGTTCTTACTTTATCTACAAAGACGGAAAGCATTATTGGTTTGAAGTTATTTTAGCAGATCCTCAACATCCAAGAATTGCTCAAGATAAAGAATTAACAAACAGAATTTCTCATACAGCATAAATTGAAAATTTTATTATTAATTCCATTATTACTTTTAGTAATCTCACCTGCATTTGGTGCACTTTCTGATAGAACTGGATTGACAACTCATTTTGATATAGAAACTGCTGGTCATTCATATGAAATTGAATCTACTTCAAACTATGACATTTCTGATTATGAATTTAACAAAGATGAAAAACGATTAACTATTTTTGTAACCAGTGGACTAGAAAATAATTTGGGGGAATTAATTATTCCAAGAATTTTACTTGCTGGAAATTTTACATTTTATCTAAATGATTTAGAATTTAATCCAAATATTAGAACAAACGAAAAAATTTCTTTTATTACTTTAAACTTTAATGGAACTGGAAATAATAAAATCGATATTTTTGCAACTGATGTTTTAGTTGGAGTCAAAGATATTTCTCAACAAATTATTGATGAGCCTATACCTGAAGGTGGTGGATGCCTAATTGCTACGGCTACATATGGTTCAGAATTGGCCCCACAAGTACAACAATTACGAGAATTACGAGATAATACTTTACTAAATACAAAATCAGGATCTGGTTTTATGAATTCATTTAATGAATTCTATTATTCATTTTCACCATACATTGCAGATTATGAAAGAGAAAACCCTGCATTCAAAGAAATAATAAAAATAACTCTGACTCCTTTGTTACTTTCATTATCTCTACTGAATCATGTTGAAATGAATTCCGAAGAATCTGTTTTGGGTTATGGTGTTGGAATGATTGTTCTTAATGGAATGATGTATCTTGGTTTACCAATTCTGGGTTCAGTCTATTTGAGAAAAACTCTCTAAATTATTTCTCATGGATAATTCAAAAATTGCTTTAATTGGGGGATTTGGTATTGCAGTTATTTTATCTCTAGTAATGATTTTGATAAATTGATTTAATCTTCTTTGAGTAATTTCTGAATCATTGAATCCACATGACCTGCTTGACCAAATGAAACATCTCTAAGAATACCTTTTCTGTCTACTAGGATAGTTGATGGTGTTCCTTGTAATGCAAATTTTTCAAACGTTTCAGCTGAATATTCTTTTGATTTCATGTATCCTTTTACTCTTTGAATGATTTGATTTCTGTAATCTTCTGGTTGTGAATCAAATTCTGGAATTTGTGGATAAATGAATTCCATAATTTTTTCTTGACTGATATCTCCTGTAGTTTTTGTAAGATTGTCCATCCCTAATGGAAATGGAATTTTGTATGGTAGTTTGCCTTCTTGAAGTTGACCATTCATTGAAAGTGCTCCTTTAGTCTCTCCAATCACTTCTCCAGTTTCTGCAAGCATTTTCAAATTATCTAGTGTATTTTTATCAAAATCCTCAAATGCTGTGGCAATCCCTAAAACACGAACTCCTTCATCTTTGTATTTGTTGTAAATTCCAATTGCTTCAGGAATTGCATGCATAAAACAACCTGGACAATTGACTTGAAATACTTCTAATAGAACAACATGGTCTTTTTCTTGATCAAAATTTGTAGGTGCTCCTTGGACCCATTCTGATACTCCAAAATTTGGAACTTTTTGACCCACTACTGCACTCATAATACAAACTGATATTTTTTACATTAAATACATAACTCATTCAATTTTAGGTTCCTTCTCGAGTAACCTAATATAGGACACAGAAAGTTTCAAAGCAAATTGCAAGCAGTAACCGAGGAACGATTAGCACTTTTTGTTGAAATGGAGAAAAAATATGAAGAAAAAGACACCGAATATTTTGTGTCTCTTTTACATCATCCTGATTATGTAGTAAGAACAAGAGTTGCTTGTATTTTAGTTGATTTTGGTGGAGAAGATAAAGTTCAGTATATTGCTGATGTTTTGAAAAATGATGATAATGAATTGGTTAGACATGAAGCAGCATTTGCTTTGGGACAAATGTCATACTCTAGTGCAATTCCTCCATTAAATGACGCAACTCTAAATGATCCAAGTATGTTTGTAAGACATGAAGCAGCAATTGCTTTGGGGGTTGTTGGCTCTCAAGAGGCAAAAGCAGCTTTGGAAACTGCATTAAATGATCCTGATAAACCCGTAGTTGAATCAGCAGTTGTTGCCCTATCTAATATTGAATTTATGGAAAAGTTAAGTAAGAATGAACAGTTTGCAAAACTAACAGGTGGATGAGATTGAACTTTTCGTATGGAATTATAGCAATTGTTGGTGTACTAGTGGCAATTTCTATAGGCTTTATTTCAATTTCTCCTGATGATATTCCAGAACCTCGAATAGTTGAATTAGAAGAACCAATTGCCTGTACTATGCAATGGGACCCAATGTGCGGTATTGATGGTGAAACTTATGGAAATTCATGTATGTTGGATGCTGCCAATACTAAATTAGATTATCAAGGTGAATGTATAGTTGTAGAATCTACACCCGAACCAGTTAAAGAAGAATTAGTAATGGAAGTTCCAGCACCAGGTGTTCCTGATGTTGAAGAAACAATAGTTGAACATTCAGAACCAATTGATGAACCAACACCTGAACCAGTTGAAGAAACAATTGAAGAATTATCATCATCACTAACTATCTCTATTCCAAACGGAGTTGGAGTTCCTGGATGTGAAGAAGATAATTCTTGTTATTTACCATATGAGGTCTCAGTATCTGTTGGTGCAACTGTTACTTGGAGTAATGATGATTCAGCAGCTCACACTGTAACTAGTGGAAATGTAAATGCTGGACCTACTGGTGTATTTGATTCGGGATTATTCATGGCAGGTTCAACTTATGCATTTGATTTTGATGAAGCAGGAAAATATGATTATTTCTGTATGGTTCATCCTTGGATGACTGGCTTTGTTGATGTTAGTTAAAGTTCAGTAACTTTACTTCCTTGTTCAGATGATTCAAACTTGTAAATTTGCTCAACTGTAGAATCCTCAAAAATTTCAGCATCATGTGTGATGATTAAAAACTGCATACGTGTATCTGAATTTGAAATATTTGATAATTGAGATAATACTCCGACCAATGATTTTTTTCTTTCTGCATCTAGATGGGTTGTTGGTTCATCTAGTATCATTAAATTAAGATTTGATGCACCAAGTAAACTTGCCATTCCTAGTCTTAATGCCAGTGCTACGCTGACTTTTTCCCCTCCACTAAGAGATTCTAACTCTAAAACTTCACTTTTAGAATAACATGTTATGGAAATATCTCTTGATTTCTCTGATAATATGATTCTCTGAATTTTTGTATTAAGTAAAGTGAGATACTCTGATGCTTTGGCAGATATTGTGTTTAATGCCCATGATCTTAGACTAGTTGCAACAGGACCATCTCTACTGAAAACATTTGTTTGAATTTCATTCAAATTTCCTATGTATTCTTTAACAATTTTTAATTCTGATACTGCGCTTTGAATTGTTTTTATTTGCTGTTCTCCTTTAGAAATTTTTTCAGAAATTGCACCTATTTGTTGATTAATCTGGGATAATTGAATTTGTTTCTGGTTAACTGATTTTTTAAGATTTTCAAATTCTTGTTCATCAAATCCTTTTGTTTCTAACTCTAATTTTGTGATATTTTCAAAAATCATTTTGGCATGAGAATCTATTTGTGAAATTTCTATTAAATTTCCTCCAAGACTGGGAATTTTTTGAATACTTTCTTTTTTTGATTGTACATCTTTTTGAATTAACAATAATTCTTCTTTATTATTAATTGAATGTGCTCGAAGTGTAGCTTCAGCATCCCTTGAATGTTGTAGTTTTTCAGAGAACACTTTTCTTTTTTGATTATACATCTCTCTTTCTTTTTCTTTTGAAACAATTTCTTCTCGAATACGAATTATTTCTTCTTTGAGATGCTCTTCTTGAAACAGTGGATTTAGCTTATCTACATTTGAATCACATACTGGACACTTGTTATCTTTTAGTTGCAGTTTTGATGCTAAGAGTTGTTTTTCTTTTAATGATGCTGTTTGGCTGGTTAGTTCTTGAATTTTCTTTAATGTATCCTCAACTGCTTGCTCTACTTTGATGATTTTTGATTCTAAATCATTTTTTTGTCCAGCATGCTCAAAACAACTCTCACAGTCGTGAATTTTACGCTCATTTTCACTAATTTGTTGCTGAATTCCTCGTATTGCCTCTTTTGCATATTCTACTAGTTCCTTTTTTCTTGATTCTAACTGGTTAATTTTATCTACTTTTGGAGTTTCAATTTCAATTTCTTTTCTTAACTCATCAACTGTTTTTTCTATTTCTTTTTGATTTGATTCTAGTTTGTTTTTCTCTGGAATCGATTCATTAATTTCATTTTCGTATTTTTCTAAATCTCGTAAAAGAATTTCTATATGTGTATCATCAAATCCAATTTTTTCTTTAATTTGCTCACGAAATTCTTTGTTTACCACTTTCATTGATTCAGATGCAACATCTAGTTTATCAATTCCAATTATTGCATTAAGTAATTCTTTAAACTCTTTTGGTTTTGCATTAATTATTGCATTAAGTTCCCCCTGTTGTACAATTGATGCAATTTTTAATTTCTCAAAATCAAGTCCAATTACTTGCTCTACTTGTTGTGTCATTGATTCTCCAAATTGTTTTCTCTCACCAGCTGCAATTTCAATACGATCTTCTCCTACTATTTCAGAAAAGGTTGCAGCAAGTGCTCCTTTACTATCAATTTTTCTGACTGCTTCATACTGTTTTCCATTAATCGAAAATCCTATTTTTGAGAATCCTTGGTTTGATCCTCTTTTTATCAAACCTTTATTTGATTTTCTTGTATGTTGACCAAACAATGCAAATGTAATTGCATCAATTATGCTTGATTTCCCAGCACCATTATCTCCAACAAAAACAGTTACACCATTTTCAAATTGTAATTTGGTGTTTGAATGTGCAAGAAAATCTCCTAATTCTATTGCTGTAATCATTTTTTCTCCTTTTTGAATTTCTCAAAGTTTTCATAAATCATCTGAGATGCTTCTTTAATTTCACCTGATGTCAAAATTGGTAATAATTCCTTTATTGCAAAATTTGCAGCTTCCTCAGAACCTAGAGCACTAACTGATAATCTGTACATTTCATCATCTATCACATTTGGTCTATCTAAAAAGACTGAAGAGTCTGAAATCTGCTTTGTACTAATTCTCCAAAAACATCTCAAAGCTAGTGAGTTTAGCCTTGCAATTTGTGCCTGAATGATGTCCGTTTCTATGTTTTCTCCTTGAATTTTTACTTCGATAATTGGTTTTTTCTGATAATCAGTAATTTTTTGAGAAATCTCATCTATTGTTTTTGATAGTTCTTCATATTCTGTTTTAAATGATAATTGGGGTCTTGTTTCTAATTCAATCCAGTTTGGTTTTGCCTCTTCTCCTGAAATATCTACTTCGAAAAATCCTTTGTGAGTTTCTTTGATTCCTTCACTTGTAGTTGATTCAATTGAACCTGGGTATGCAACAGGCCCATTAAGATGATTGAAATTTTTAATATCTTTGTCATGAAGATGACCCATCGCATAATATGTAAAATTTTTTGGAAGGTCAGTTGATTGAATCTCTCCTGCAAATTTGTTAAACTCTGTAACTCCCTGATGTAACACTAGAATTTTATGACCTGAATGGTTTTGTGCAGCTTTATCAACTACTGTAAACTTTTCTTCGTATTGTGGAATTTCTGGTTTTCTAATCTTATCAAATCCTGCAAAAAGAATTCCTTTGTATTCAAATGGATTTCCTTGACCTATGTATTTTGAGAATCCTAAATTATGATATACATATGGAATTGGTGTTGATCTGATTCTACTAATATCATGTTCTCCTAAAATAAAAAATGAATCTATGTTATTTTGTTTTAATCTTTTTAGACCATTACCCATTTGAACAATTGCAGTACCGCTAGGATTTGGCACATGAAAAATATCTCCTGCAAAAATTACAAAATCTACATGATCTTTAATTGATGTATCAATTGATTGATTAAACGAATCATACACATCTTGTGCTCTTTCGTCTGAACCATACTGTACTAACCCTAAATGTGTGTCTGAAATATGAGAAAAAATCAATTTACTCTAACAACAAATCTTTTTGAACTAATCCTTGCGTTGATTCTACTGCAATTTCTTTCATAGTGTCAGCTTTTGCCCAAGCATCTACTGCACTTTGATCAGAGCCCATTACCTTTTCTTTAACTTCTTCAACATGTACCATGGATGGCAAATTAGTCCATTGACCTACAAGAACTGCATCTCCAACATTTAGTGAAGTCAATTGAGCAATCAATTCACGACTAGTAGACTCTGTAGCTGAGGCTATTTGACGCTGATCATCTTCTTGAATAATCTTCATAATGGCAAAAGAGCCCATCTGACTGAGAACATTAAGGTCCACACTTCTTGGTCTCTGAGATACAATTCCAAGACCTAATCCAAACTTTCTTCCTTCTCTTGCAATTTTTGCAGCCCAATACTTTGCACTAGTATCATGGTCCTTTGGAATGAAAACATGAGCTTCCTCAATAATTACAAAAATCGGAGAATTAAATTTATAATTTCTAATTTTTTTGCTTCTTCCATGTTTTGCAATACTTGCATCTTTTCTATCTTTTAGTAATTGTTGTAAATAAAATGCCAAAGCTACATTTGCTTGTTTTTCTGATAACTCTGAAATATTGAGGATATTTGCACGTCCTTCTTTGATAAAACTAATCGGGTCTCCCATATCCGGATCTAGTATATCTTCAAACCTTCTTTGAGATTCCTCAACAATATCTTGAACTCTATATGCTGATGATCTAATTTCTTTAATTTTTTTATCTTCTGAATCTACAATAAACCCTATTTCGGTTTCTAATTTTTTCCAAAATTCTTTAGATTTTTTGACAGATTCTGTAAATGCCATTCGTAATACTCGCTGTTGAACTGTAGCGCTTTCTCTAATCTCTAATACGTCTGATAATTGATCTGCATCAAGTAATCTTGGATTAATTTTTGCGTCAATTACATTAATTTTTGGAATGTTAAGATTGGTGTAATCATTATGGTAATCAAAAATTATTACAGTTCCATTTAGTTTGGAAATTTGTTTTGTAACTAGTGATACAAGATTACTTTTTCCCATTCCAGTCATTGCTAAAATTCCTAAATGTCTTGAAACAATTTTATCGAGATTTATTTTTGCATCCACTGTTTTGTTTCGTAATAGATTTCCAATCTTTACCCATCCTTTATTTTTTGGACTGAAAATTTCTTCTAGGTCTTGTTTACTTGGAGGGATGATCTCTGTGCCTGGAATTGGTGGAATTGCAGGAATTATTGATTTCCCTTTTCTTAAATTCTCTAAAAACCCTAAAATCCCAATATGTGCAATGAATGTTTTATCTCTCTTGTTTAACTCTGCAATTTCTGTACTCTCTGCGGCTTCATCGAAATTTCTTACATCTGTAAATGCTGCACTAGATACTGATGATTTTTCAACTAGTCCTAAAATTTCTCCCTCATCTGTCCCTATTTTGATATATTCTCCAACTGATAGTGCCCTTGATGTTATAGCTGTAACTGATGTTGGCTTTGATTCACCAATGACAAAACCTAAACTCAACCTAATACCTCCCGTGAACCGATCTCATTACCTAATCCCAGCAAACTAACCATTTTACCAAGTTCCTTATCAGATATTTTACAGTTGTTGTGTGCAAGCTTTAGTGCATATGGGTATCCGCCAACACTTGTCTTGAATAGTTTGTTCATGGCTGATTTTACTTCATTATCTCCATACCCTTCCCCTAAAAATTCCAATTTGATTATTGGCGTTGAATCACTTAATCTAACAAATGTTGATGATATGATTTTGTCTGCTCCGTATTTTTTTTCTACAAAAATTTTACTAAATCCTGGGGAATTTGTTACATGATTATAATAAAAAATATCTCCAGCTAAAGAACCTAAACCTTCAAACTGTTTTTTTGTGTTTGAAGTTTTTGCAACAAAAATTACGTTGTTATTCTTTTTCATAATTCTTACAATTGATGCTCCCAAATTTGCCTGCCTTGTCATTAGTTGAGAATGCAGTGAACCATCCATCAATACCAAATCAACTTGGTCTACTGTTTTCTCACAGGCTTCAATCTCCATTTTACTTGCCACACTTGAAATATCATCAGCTGATCCTAATCCTGATTTGTGTAAATCAACTAGAATCTCCCCATCTGATTTGATAGATACTGCAGTTGTAGCCCATAATTCAATCCCTTGAAATTTTGTATTGTTAAAACTAGCATCAATTCCTGCAGTAACCACTTCTTCTTTTGTAGGTGAAAATTCTACCCAATTACTGCGTGCTTTATCTAAAATTTGCTCAAATTTTGGACCTTTGAGTACTGATAGCATTTTCTCTCTGTTAATTATGGCGTCTTTGTAGACAGTATTGAGCACAAGAATACTTTGTAGGTTTGAATAAAATCTTTAGGTTATACTGAGCATTGACAAAACTGATCCACTAAACCCGCCCTTTTTTGGAATTCTGATTAGAATTAATTAATAGACTATTCTTTAAAGAATTGATTGAAAAAAATAGGTTTACTTGGATGTGGGGCAATTGGCACTCAGATTGCATTGGCAATTGATGAGGGAAAAATTCCTGCAATACTAACTCATATCTTTGATGATTCAAAAGAAAAATCATCTACATTACATGCAAAATTAAAAAATAAACCTGAAATTGTAGAAAACTCACATTTACTATCTTCAAACTCTGTTGATATTGTAGTGGAAGCTGCATCTCAAGATGCAGTAAAGGATGCAGCATTGAGTATTTTACAAAACAAAAAAGATTTGATGATAATGAGTGTTGGTGCATTACTTGATGAATCAATTTATGATATTTTGTCTGATGCATGTCAAGACTTTAAAAAAACAATTTATCTCCCATCTGGTGCCATTGCAGGACTAGATGGAATAAAAGCAATCAAAGATGAATTGGATTCATTATCTATTACTACTACAAAACATCCACGTTCACTAAAGGGTGCAAAATTCTTTGAAACCTCTGAGATTAATTTGGATGAAATTAATTCTGTTACAACAATTTTTGAAGGAACTGCAAAACAAGCAGTATCCTTATTTCCTAAAAATATCAATGTTGCAGCACTGTTATCTCTAACTGGAATTGGTAGTGAAAAAACTAGAGTTACAATTATGGCAGATCCTGATACTGACAAAAATACTCATCAAATTGAGGCTAATGGTTCATTTGGAAAAATGACTTTTACCATAGAGAATTTCCCTGATACCCATAATCCTAAGACTAGCCGATTGGCAATTTTATCTGCAATTGAAACTCTGAGAAAATATTGTTCAAATGATATTCAGATAGGCACTTGATTCCTGTATTGTGACTTTACAGATATTTTATTGAATTTAGAAATTCTTTTTCAGAAATTATTTCATCTAAATACCACTCTACGTTATCTTTGAACCATTTGGGAATGACTATCTGTTTGTATTCTACAAACATTGTACTCTCAAAAACATTTGTACTTTCTAGTTCCATTTCAAAAAATTCATTTGATTCCTTGTTTTCATATTTTAGAGATAAAACCAGACCTGTTTCTTTATCAATTTCTATTAATTTGCCTTTTTGGTTATCTGCTAAATACCCATCACGTGTATTACCATCTATACTATATTCTGCATTATTAATCACTTGAAATTCATCTTCAATTTTTTCATTAATCTTTACAGGCGTTGTGAAAATTAATCTATCAATGTACTGATGTTGAAAACTTTTAGGAATTTGTCTTTGTTTATTTAATTGAATTTCTATGTTTTCTTTTTCATTATTTATTATGGTCTCAATTGTTATAGTTGTATTTGTGGGTTTACTTCCTACAATCCCTTCATTAGATTTAATCTCTGATATTTCAAATTTGATTATTCCCTTTTCGCCTTTTTGATTAGTAATTGCATATTTTACATAATCATTTTCTTTAAGACATGAATCTAAATTACTACAAACTCTTTCGTATTGGATTTTCTCTTGTTTTGAAAAATCAAAATTAGATATTTTTTCAATAGCATTCAAAAATTCTGTATTTCTAATTTCTCCTGCAACCCATAATTTTGCTTTCTTTTCAAAATCTACTGGTACTAAACTTGATTTCAAATGTTTTTCTTTAAGATAATTTGAATTGGTATTTAATTGATTTTCAATTTCATCTAACAAAACATAGTTTCTCTGAGGGTGATTGCTATTCCATGCTATGTTTTCATATAGTATTGGACAAATATTTGCATTGAGAAAAAGTTTATGATGATCTTTAAAATTCTCTTCACCTAATAGATTGTATTCTTCATAAAAGAAGTTACATAACCCCAAAATGTCTTCAGATGATCTTATTGAAAAATTTGGTTCATGTGCATAAACTGTAGGTACAAAGGCAATTGAAAAAATGACTGCAAATAAGATGAAAAGTTGTATTTTCATGAATTTTCTTTTATTTTTTTGTTATTTAGCTCAATGACCTTTTTTTAAAAAAATTAGTACCACTCTGGAATTTTTGATCATTACAAATTCCATTAATGTAATACCCAAAAAAGAGGAAATTTTTGCCAATTTTTCTACATATTATGAGTATTCTAAGCGGGATCTCTTTCTTTAAATCCCCATCTAAAGCAATTTTGTTGGATATGCTAGTACAACAATCCTCTCAACTCAAAGAAGAAATTCTTAGACTCAAAAAAGAAAAAGATGTAGTTATTCTTGCTCATAATTATCAAATTCCTGAGGTTCAGGATGTTGCAGATTTTACTGGTGATTCTTTGGGATTATCAAGACAAGCAGCCACGGTTCCTCAAAAAACAATTTTATTTTGTGGAGTTAATTTCATGGCAGAAACTGCCGCAATTATTAGTCCAGAAAAAAAGGTACTATTACCTGATACAGAAGCTGGATGTTCTTTATCTGATTCAATTACAGTAGATGAATTAAGAAACTGGAAAAAACAACATCCTGGAGCAATTGCAGTAGGCTATGTCAATACTACTGCTGAAATTAAAGCAGAACTTGATTATTGCTGTACTTCATCAAATGCAGTAAATGTTGTTAAAGCAATTCCTGAAGACAAAGAAATTTTATTTTTACCTGATATGTTTTTGGGATCTTTTGTTGCAAAAATGACTGGTAGAAAAAACATTCACATTTGGGCAGGTGAATGCCATGTCCATGCAGGAATCACTCCTGAAGATGTTAACAAAAAATTAGAATCATTAAATGATTCAGAATTAGTAATTCATCCTGAATGTGGATGTACCACACCATTCATGTATGATGTTGCAGATGGAAGTTTTGATAATAGTAAAGTTTCAATTTTATCAACTGAGGGAATGCTAAAACATGTTACTGAATCAAAATCAAAAAACTTTGTAGTAGCTACTGAAACTGGAATTTTGCACAGAATGAAACAAGACAATCCTGAAAAAACATTCGTTCCTGCATCTGAAAAAGCTGAATGTCAATACATGAAAATGATTGATCTTCAAAAAGTTCATGATGCATTAGTACATGAAACAAATGTAGTTACTGTTCCAAAAGAAATTGCTGACAAGGCACGTTTGGCAATTGATAGAATGCTTGCAATAAGCTGAATTTGTGATTAGTTTGGTTGGATTATTTAGTAGAGAGCCAAAAGATCCTGCATTCAAAGAAAACGAAAAAAAATTCAAGGAATTTAAAAAATTACTTAAAGATAAAAAATATTCAGAAGCCCTCAAATCAGGCGTAGAATATGTCAGAAAAGTCCCAAATCACCATGATGCTTTGTTTATGGTGGGCAGTGTCTATTATTTGAAAAACAAATACAAAACTTGCATCTCTTATTTGGATAAATCCCTTGAAATTGGAGAATATGATGTTGATGCTTTACTTCTCAAAGCATATGCTCATCAAAAGTTAGGTGAAAATAAACGTGCAATTCAGTGCTGTGAAAAAATTCAAGAAGTTGATTCTAAAAATAAATCTGTTTTGCAACTATTAGAACAATTAAATCTCTAAACTCATATCAATTCCTTTAACAGAATTAGTAATACTTCCAACTGATATGATGTCTACTCCTGTTTTCCCATAGTTTGAAATATTTTTTACAGTGATTCCTCCTGATGCTTCAAGTAATACTTTATTTCGTAATTTCTCTTTTTTCAAAATTGAAATTGCTTTTTTAATTTGAGATGGAGTAAAATTATCAAGCATAATTATTGATGCGCCACTTTTTGCAGCAAACACTGCATCTGAGATATTTTCAACTTCAACTTCAAATTTTTTATATTTTTTCTTTGCTTTTTTTATCAATAATTCTAGTGAATCACTTACTGCAATGTGATTATCTTTAATCATGACCATTTCATCTAGACGTAATCTGTGCTTTTTTCCACCTCCAATTTCTACTGCTTCTTTGTCAAAGTAACGTAGTCCTGGGGCTGTCTTTCTTGTTGCATACAATTTTGTTTTACTGGGGATTTTTTTTACCAAGTAATTTGTCTGAGTTGCAATGCCGCTCATTCTAGTTAGTAAATTTAGGGCTGTTCTCTCACACGTTAAAATTTTAGCAGAATCACCTGTAATACTCATAATGGTTTGATTTGGTTTTGTTTTAGTGCCATCTTTTTTTAAAATTTTAACACTACATCCTTTGATTTTGAAAATCTCTTTAGCATGATTTACACCTGCCAAAACGGCATCTTCTCTTGAAATGATTCTAACTGTGATTCTTTTTTTATCTAATAATGAACTAGTAATGTCCCCTTTACCAATATCTTCTGCAAGAAATTGTACCAATTGTTTTTTTGAATTAAATGACAATATTATGATAAAATGTTTTAGTGATTTTAAATATTTAGAAAATTATACTACTTTGATTGCATACTTGCCTTTTTTAGTAATACCTAGAGTTTTTGAAATTTCAGAATTTGTTGGATCAACTACTAAAACAACTCCATTCCAGTCTGGTGTCAAGTCTGATGATTTACATCCAGGACAAACTTTGCCTGTTGTTACACATTTGCATTTTCTACATGCCATTTCTCGTGCCATCTTAACTTGCCTCTACTTTAGCTTCTTTTGCTGGTTCTTCAGTACCGCCAGATGCTTTCTTTATCTCTTCGACAATCCAATCGTCTGCACCTAAGAATGGTTGTCTACATGTAATTCCAATCTTACCCATTGCAGCGGCTTTGCCTAAAGATACAGCAGTAATTCTTGCACGAAGTGTTGAACCAACTTTTAATGTTCTTCCACTTTGATTAGCTAAAATCATTCCAGACTTTACATCACTTTTCAAATAGTCATCCATGACTTGTGACAAGTGTAGTAACGCATCTGTTGGACCAATTCTTACAAATGCACCAAAGTCTGTAATGTCCACAATTTCTCCTTGAACAATTTCTTGGAGTTTTGGATAAAATGTTAATGCTTCAAATTGTACTTTATGAAAAGTTCCACCGTCACCGGCAATCATTTTTCCCATTTCGTCAACTTTAGCATCTAAAATCATAATGATATATCCTAAATCTGCGTTAATCATACTCTCGTACTTTTCTTTGAGAATGTTTACTGCTGCTTTTTTGAGTGTGGTTCCAAACAAGCTTGGAGGAATCCTAACAACATCAACTAGAGTAGATATAGAAAACAACTGTGCTACTTTTCTTGAATTTCAATTTATGAATGTTTAGGTAATTTAGTCGTAAATTTCCAAAGATTTTCGAAATTTTCTAAAGAAATGATAATTTTTTTGCTTCTCTGAATTATGTTTAAATAATGTAGGGAGGTTTTTTGACGCAATGGTTGGAATCGATCAAGTCTTAGAAAAACTCAGCACTGTAATTGATCCTGATTTGAAAAAAGATATCGTATCTATGGGTATGATTAAAGATTTAGAACTTAATGATGGTAATCTCAAATTTACTTTAGAATTAACAACTCCTGCATGTCCATTTAATGTCGAAATTGAAGACGATGTGAGAAAAGCGATTGCCGATATCTCTGAACTCAAAAATTTTGATTTAAAAGTTACAGCCAAAGTCATGGAGGGTCGCTCTCTTGATGATGACACTGGAATGGCAACTGTCAAAAATATTATTGGTGTTGCAAGTGGAAAAGGTGGAGTAGGAAAATCAACTGTCTCATTGAATTTAGCTTTAGCATTACAACAAACAGGAGCTAAAGTTGGATTACTTGATGCTGATATTTACGGTCCTAGTATTCCGTTAATGCTTGGAATGAAAGATGGTTCTATGGAAGTTGAAGATAACAAACTCCAACCAGCTGATGTACATGGATTAAAAGTAGTTTCTTTTGGTTTCTTTGCAGATCAATCAAACCAAGCAGCAATTTATCGTGGTCCTATAATTTCTGGAATATTAAAACAATTTTTGGTAGATACTAACTGGTCTGATTTGGATTATCTTATTGTAGATTTACCTCCTGGCACTGGTGATATCCCATTAACTCTTGCACAAACAATTCCAATTACTGGAATACTTGTTGTTACAACACCACAGGATGTTGCAAGTTATGTTGCAGTAAAAGCAGTTTCAATGTTTGAAAAACTAAATGTTCCAATTATCGGTGTAGTTGAAAACATGAGTCATTTTGTTTGTCCAAACTGTGATGACAAACATTACATCTTTGGTGAAGGTGGTGCAAAGAAAATCAGTGAACAATTCAAAATGCCATTTTTAGGTGAAATCCCATTAAACTCTGGAATCATGTCTGGCTCTGATTTGGGTAAGCCAATCATGATGACAAATCCTGATTCTCCAAGTGCTGAGGCCTTTAGAAAGAGTGCAAAAAACATTGCAGCACAATGTAGTATTATTGCATCTAAACTTCAAGAAGAGATGGCATCTGAAGGTTCATCTGAAACTTCTGATAAAGAACCAACTACCGAATCTACTCCGGAACCAACTACTACTCAGACCTGATTCTTTTGAAACTACCTAATTCATTACGAGACCAATTCAAAAATCCTTTAGGTGTATTGTTACCTGAAAATATTGCAGATAAGAAGCACATTCTAGAGTTTCTTTCTGATAATTCCTATATCATTACAGTTGGAGATAGAACAACTGAGAAAATGATTGATTTTGATTTGATTCCATCATTGCAAATTATTGATGGTGTTGAAAAAAGACAAAAACGTGAACTACCAAAATTAGAAAATACTACTGAATTAACTGTGGATAATCCTGCAACTGAAATCACTTCTCAAAGTATTGATGTGATAAAACAAGCATTTACGTTACAATCCCCAGTTAGAATGGTAGTTAATGGTGAGGAGGATTTGTTGGTAATTCCTGTATGTATTCATGCACCTGATAATGCAGTTGTTTTGTACGGTCAGCCAAATGAGGGGTTAGTGATAGTAAAGATAACTTCTGAAATTAGAAATAAAACACAAAAACTACTTGATTTAATGGAATAATTAAGGAATGATGAGACGGTGGCTGTATGATTGATGATTACCCCACTAAACTTCTGACCCTATTAATTCATAATTTGAAATAATCAAAATACACCAAATTTTGTATAACTATTGACACTTGAGAATAAACACCGATTTGATGATATTTTTTTGTGAAGTTAGACCCTGAACTTAGATTGCAAATTTTAGAAAAAGTCGGAATTTACTCAAATCGATTCTCAATTCTTGAACCTCAAATACTTCTAAGTTCTAAAGAAGTTTTAGATGCACCAAAGGAGATGACTGAAGGTAGACGTACATCTGCCTACAAGTATTATGGAGTTTCATATCTTAATCATAATTTGGTATTTGTCAATGTACGAAAGATTCCTGATGAGAAAACCTTGGAAAATACTATTGTTCATGAATTAATTCATATGCGATTTCCATACCTTGCTCATGGAAAAAGATTCAACAAATTAGTTAGACAAGGACTAAGAGGAAAAACATTTTCCCCTTACAAAAAAAGAAGCAAAATTAACGCTATTTGATTTATATTTCCCAGTTTATCGCAAGCTGAGTATAGTATGAACATCCCAGAAATTCTGCCATTTATCGCAGGAATTGCATCCTTTTTGGTCGCTGGGGGCTTGGTTGCATGGATTGTGAAACAACCTGCAGGAACAAAAGAAATGATGGATATTTCAAATGCAGTAAAAGAAGGTGCAGCAGCATTTCTAAAAAGAGAAATGATGATTATTGTTCCAGTCGCAATTGCATTATCACTAATTATTGGTGCCTTTTTGACACCTTCAAACGGAATTGCATTTGCAGTGGGTGCAGCATTATCTGCAGTAGCAGGAATTATTTCATTAAAAATTACAGTAAAAGCAGCAGTAAGAGCTGCAAATTTGAGCAGTAATGGATTAGGTCAAACATTTGCTATGGCCTTTAGAGGCGGTGCAACAGTAGGTCTTGCAGTTCCTGCAATGGCACTTTTGGCAATTACTGGTCTTTACATGATATTTCCAGATCCAATCACCATTGCTGGTGTTGGAATTGGTGCTAGTCTTATTGCATTATTCATAAGAATTGGTGGTGGTATCTTTACAAAAGCTGCAGATATGGGTGCAGACTTGGTTGGAAAAGTTGAAGTAAATATTCCTGAAGATGATCCTCGAAATCCTGCAACTATTGCAGACAATGTTGGTGACAATGTTGGAGATGCAGCAGGAATGGGTTCTGATGTTTATGAATCATATATTGTTACTATCCTTGCAGCATTACTTATTGCTGCATTAATTGGTGCACCAAACTTTTTCTTGTATCCAATTTTAATTGGTTCTTCAGGAATGATTGCATCCATTGTTGGAATTGTAATTGTTGGTTCAAAAGGTGTAACTGATGTTATGAAACCTCTTAATCGTTCATTTTATGTCTCAGCAGCTATTGCAATTGGATTAAACTATGTATTCATTACACAATTCATTGGTGACTCTGCTACTTCACTTGCATTATTTGGTTCAACTGTAATTGGTGTCATACTAGTTCCAGTTATTCAAAAAATTACTGATAATTACACTAGTTACAAAAAAGGTCCTGTTAAAGAAATTGCAGACTCTGCAAAATGGGGATATGCATCATTAACATTAATGGGAATTATCAAAGGCATGCAATCAACTGGACCATTTATGATTGCACTAGTTGTTGCAATCATTCTTTCTTACAGTATTGCTTCAGGTGCAGCACCAGAAGGTGCAGACCCAGTACTTTATGGAATCTTTGGTACTGCAATGACTGCAATGGCAATGTTGAGTCTAGCAGGAATTGTTCTAAGTATTGATGCATTTGGTCCAATTGCAGATAATGCCGGTGGTATTGTTGAGATGACTGGAATGGGAGAAGAAAATCGTAGAGTTACTGATGAAATTGATGCAGTTGGAAACACTACAAAGGCTGTTACCAAAGGATTTGCTATTGCAAGTGCAGCACTAGCTGCATTGGCTATGATTCAAGCATTTCAATTTGAGGCAGCACATGTCTTTGAAGGCGTTTTAGATTTAGATTATAGTTTAACAAACCCTGCAATTATTGTTGGATTACTCATTGGTGGTTTGATTCCATTTATCATTACAGGACAATTAATCAATGGTGTATCAAGGGCTGCAGGAAAAATGGTCGATGAAGTTAGACGACAATTCAAAGCAGATTCTGGAATTCTTGAAGGAACATCAAAGCCAGATTATGCTAAATGTGTAGATATCGCAACTGTTGCATCAATTAAAGAACTATGGAAACCAGCACTCGTTGCAATTCTTGCACCAATTATTTTAGGAGTACTCTTAGGTCCAACCGCAGTAGCTGGATTACTAATGGGTGCAGTTGTTACTGGTATTCTCTTAGCATACCATTTGGCAAACACAGGTGGTGCATGGGATAATGCAAAGAAGCTTGTTGAGATGAATGGGGAGAAAGGCTCTGAAATTCATAAAGTTGCAGTTGTTGGTGATATTATTGGTGATCCTTACAAAGACACAGCAGGTCCTGCACTTAACACTGTCATCAAATTACTAAACACAATTGCTATAGTCTTTGTATCAGCATTTGTTGCAATTCTTGCAATCTAATCTTCAACAAACAAAGTCATATCTAATTCATCAATTTGTGTTTGTATTGCTTTTCTCAAAACTACATTATGTGCATCACAGAATTTGAAATAACCATCAACTGTTAGAAAACATCCACAAATCCATTTTGTTTTTCTGTCTCCCTCAACAGTCCATTTTGAATATTTTTGTTCAGACATACAATCTGTATTATTTCTAATCTAAAAAATCTAATCTTTTGTAAAAAGGAAAAAAGATTAAGGACAGCCTTCCATTTTTTGGATAAAGTAGCCTTTTTCTTTAATTGCCTGTTCTACAGGCTCTGGTGCTCCTTGTGAGTGACAGAATTGACATTCGTTTGTAGTCATTTCTGATTCTCCTTCACCAACTGATTGTAACCACTCTTTGCCGTAAGTTAGGGCTTTGTCGTGGTCTTTTTCACCAGTAATTACATCAAAGTGCATGGTGTGACCATCTGCTGCTTTGACATAAGTGTCGTATACGTGAATTTCCATAGTTGATTGATAAAAAAAGGGATATTTAATTCAAAAACTTTCTACAAGCCTAATTCATGAACTTGGAATGGCAATTATTTGATTAATAATTTTGAAATTTTTTCTAACTTTTTGATTTTGGGTTGATGTATTTACCATAGATGATATACCATGCATCCATGTTGATTGTATCTAAATGATCGCTGATTTCTTTTCCTTTTTCACTTTCAATTTCATCTTCAACCATTTTATTATATTATGAATTTAATTTTTTCTTATATTTATGTAATTTACACCCAAACCAACTTTATTTCAAATCTAGGTGTGAAAAAGTAATATTTTTCTAACTCTAAAAATAAATAATTTTATGAAATACCAAATTAAAGTTAAAATTCAAAGCCATGAAATTCTTTTAGAATTGAATGATTCTGATTCTCCAAAAACTGTAAAAAATTTTGTAGAAAAACTGCCTTTTTTAGTTGAACTTAATGTATGGGGTGATGAAATCTATACTTCTGAATCACCAATTACACAACCTGAAGAAAATGCAAAATCTATCGTTTCATTAAATGATGTTGCGTATTGGCCTACAGGAAAAGCAATCTGTTTATTTTTTGGTCAAACACCAATTGGTAATCCTGGTGAGATAACACCTGCATCCCCTGTTAATGTACTTGGAAAAATTGTTTCTCCTGATAAATCAATTTTAGATGTTGCTGATGGTGCAAAAGCTGAATTTGTTTTAGACCAATAACCTATTCTTGTATTGGAATTTCAATAATTTCTGACTTTAAAACAAAAGCTTTAAAATTTTTATTAATTCCTGAATAAATTATCCACACAACTGGATTACTATGCATGAATTTTTTATCTGTATTTGATGGATATGCTTCAGAATTTGGGTGAGAATGAAATATTCCAATTACATCTAGTTTTTTTTCTTCAGCAATTTTGTATCCTTGTATTAGTTGTTCATTTGATATTGTAAAATTTACTGGTGACTCTTCAATATTTTTAGTTAAAAATACTTCAGATACATTTTCTTTACTACCATATAGTATGGCACATGACTCGTTAGGAATTTCATTTTCTGCATGTTTTGTTAGGATTCTTTTAATTGATTGTGATAAAATGATTTTTTGCAAATCTATTCTACGTTGACAGTTCCTACCATCCATGGGTGGAATGTACAGTAATAGTTGTAATTTCCAGCCTCTGTGAATGTAAATTCGAAGATATCTCCTGCTGACATCATTTCAGAATCAAATAATCCCGTTGCATCTGCTGGTGGTTCTCCTGATGTAACTGTGTGAACAGTACTGTCTATGTTGTCCCATACAATAGATGTTCCAACTTGTACATCAATCACTTGAGGATCATAATAGATTTGACCATCTTCTGGAAGTGCTGCACCTTCTGGAATGTTTACTTTGACTGGTTCTTTTGGTTCTTCGACGATTAATGTTGCAATCATCCATGGATGGAAACTACACATGTATTCGTATTCACCAATTTCTAAATTAGTTGTATCTAATGTGAACACATCTCCTGCGTTCATTAAACTTGAATCAAATAATTCTCCAAATCCTTCTGAACTAGTTACAGTATGTGCAATTGTATCTGCATTAGTCCATTCTACTACGTATCCTTGTGAAACTATAGCTATGTCTGGTTTGTAATCTGGATTTCCTTCTACCACTGAATCTTTTAAAACCTCAATTGCAAATGTTGGCCCTAACTCTTTTTCTTCTGGTTCTTCAATTACTGCTTGTGGAATCATGTATGTGTCTGGACTAACAAATCCAAATGCTACCCACATGATAATTCCAGTAGCTGCTGCCATTCCTACAATAGAACCAATTGGTTTTAGATATTCTGAATGCTTGTGAGCTAAATATGCCATGAGAATTGCAGGGAACGCAATTGCCATTAAAATTCCTGCAAATGTTACTGTATAGTTTGATGTATTTGTTGTAAATGCAAACATTCCAAATCCTAACGCAATTGAAATGATAATCAAAGTCGTTGCTTTGGCTCTGTTACTAGTTGAGACTCCCCCATCTAAGATACCTGTTGCAAGGATAATTAATCCAATAAACATGGTAAGTCCTGTTAGTGCATGCATACCATCGATGAATGTGTGAGCAATACCTGCGTATGATATTACAACTCCAGCTAACCCAATAGCTGTTAATCCCATTCCTGGCATCATGAGGTCCCAATTACTCATTTAATGAAGCTGGCAGGCCTGAGATACTTATTCCTTTTGAAATAGTATGGATCAGCTAGACGAATAAATTAAATGGCTTTGGACTAGGATAGAGTGAGATTGGGATTTAAAGAAATTGTGGAGATATCAAAACCACGTATTGTTGTTCTTTTAGTAATTACTGCTGTTACTTCGATGTATGCTGCAAGCAAGCTAGTTGATGGTGCACCTGATTTACAATATGTTGATTATTTACACATTATAGTTGCCGGAGCATTGGCATCAGCTGGCTCTAGTGCATTAAATCACTATTATGATAGAGATATTGATCCAAAAATGACTCGAACTAGTGGAAGACCAATCCCTTCAGGACGAATGGCAGCAAAACCTGTTTTGATTTACGGATTAATTGTAAGTTGTATTTCTGTAATTTACGGCTTCTTTGCATTTAATGAAGCAACTGCATTTTTTATTGCGTTGGGAATTTTCTCTTATGTTATAATTTACACTGCATGGTTAAAGCGTCTAAATTCCTCAAACATTGTAATTGGTGGAATTGCTGGTAGTGCAGCAGCTTGGGCTGGATGGGCAGCTGCCACTGGTAGTCTTGACTTGTTAGGATTTCTAGTTGGATTTTTGGTATTTGTTTGGACTCCATCCCACTTTTGGTGTCTTGCAATGAAAATTAAAGATGAATATGCTCAAGCAAATATTCCAATGTTGCCTGTAGTAATTGGAATGCAAAAAACTTCTAAATACATTTTAGGAAATACCTTGATTTTACTTCCATTCTCATTAACACTATCCTTTATCCCTGATGGAATGGGGATTGTTTACACTGTAATTGCACTAGTCTCTGGTGGATTGATGTTGGTTTATCATTACAAATTAACAAAGACGCCTACTTCTGAATTTGCATGGAAAGCATACAAAGTGACAGCACCTTATCTTACAATCATATTTGTTGCAGTTGCATTAGATGCAGCATTTCACATACCGCTATTTTAGAAATTATTTATCAATTCCAGGGAAGCTGGCCTCATAATCTTTTTCCATAACTTCCTTGTTTTGCTCTTCAATTTTGTCTACTACTTTTTCTTCAACTATTATCTCAATTCTTCGTTCATCTTTTGTAAACCATGCAACTTTGATTAAACCTAAAATTTCCAAGTCTAGTAAAATTTTATTGAATCTTGCTTCTGATATTACAAATCCATCTTTAGCTAACCCTTTAAACAATTCAACGTCTGTAAGGGAATTTGCTTCTTTGATTTTGTCAAATACAGTATTTTTAATTGGTATTGCCATTTTTATCCGTAGAATGATTTATCTCCTGACTTTGGTACAACGTTAGATATACTTTCCTTTACTGTGTTGTACCACTGATCAACTTCTTTAGTGATTGATGGTCTTACTTGCTTCAAACTATTTGCAAAGTCTTGACTAGAAATCTTTGATGAGTTATTTCTCATTGCATGAACTGCAGCTTCTCTACAAAGAGCTGCCAAATCTGCCCCTGTATAGTTTTGAGTAGCAACTGCAATCTCTTGTAATTTTACATCACTAGTTAATGGCATCTTTTTTGTTAAAATTTTGATAATCTCTAATCTTCCTTTTTCATCAGGTGGTGCTACATACAAAACCAAATCTAATCTACCTGTTCTAAGTAGTGAACTATCTACAACATCTGGTCTATTTGTAATCCCAATTACTACTACTCTTGATGAAATCCCTTCTTCAATTTCCGTTAATAGTTGACTTAGGATGTTCTCACCCACTCCCCCTTCACCTGATTTGATTCGTGCAAGAGAATCTAATTCATCAAAAATTACTACACATGGTGATGATGCTTTAGCTTTTCTGAAAATCTCTCTTACTGCTTTTTCTGATTCACCAGTCCATTTTGATAAAATTTCGGGACCTCTTACTAGTATCATGTTGGCTCCAGTTTCTGTTGCAAGTGCTCGTCCAATCAACGTCTTTCCACATCCGGGTGGACCATAAACTAGTGCACCTTTAGGTGGCTTTATTCCCATTTTTGTAAATTTACTTGGCTCTTTCATTGCTAAAACCAAATTATCTGTAAGTGATTTTTTAATATCATCTAAACCGCCAACGTCTTTCCACCAAATTTTTGGTCGTTCAACATAAAACTCCCTCATTGCAGTAGGAACTACTTCGTGCATTGCTTCGTAAAAGTCAATTAGTTTAATCTGCATTGATTGTAATACTTCTGATGGAATCTTGTCTGTTTCTAAATCAATTTCTGGAAGATATCTTCTAATTGATTTCATTGCAGCTTCTCTACATAATGATTTGATGTCAGCTCCTGTGTATCCGTGAAGTTCTGATGACAAATCTTTAAGATCAACATCCTCGCTAATTGGCATTCCTCGTGTATGGATTTCTAAAATCTCTAATCGACCATCTTCATTAGGTACTGAAATTTCAAATTCTCTATCAAATCTACCTGGTCTTCTTAATGCAGGATCAACACTGTCTGGCCTGTTTGTAGCACCAAGTACAATGACATTTCCTCTATCATTAAGTCCATCCATTAGTGCCAATAACTGAGCTACGACTCTTTTTTCAACATCACCATAGACTTCTTCTCTTTTTGGTGCTATTGCATCAATTTCATCGATGAAAATAATACTTGGAGAGTTGTCTTTTGCCTCTTTGAATATGTCTCTGATTTTAGCTTCTGTTTCTCCATAATACTTGTTCATTATTTCTGGACCATTAATTGGGAACATGTTAGCTTCTGATTCACTTGCCATAACTTTTGCAAGTAGTGTTTTTCCACATCCTGGTGGACCATAAAGTAAAATTCCACTGTGTGGTTCAATTCCCAATCTTGCAAATAACTCTGGATGTTTTAGCGGTAGTTCTACAATTTCCCTCATTGCTTTGACTTTTTCTCTTAACCCTCCAACTTCTTCATATGTTACACGAACTTTTCTATCAACTGCAGTTTCAGTTGAAATGCTGAGGTTTGTTGAACGGTCTATCTTGACTACTCCTTTAGGTGTGGTCTTTGTAATTTTAAAGTCCATTGAATTACCTAAAATCATTACAGATATTTCATCTCCATGCGTTATTGGTAATCCTTTCAGTCTATTTTTTACAAAATCTGTAAATTCTTTATCCACTGTAACGACATCATTTACTGGAGTTAGTGAAACTGATTTTGCAATCTTTGATGCAACTTTTCTAATCTTTACAATATCATTTAGTGATGCTCCGACATTTTTCCTTGTTTGACCATCTACTCTTATGATGTCTGGAAATTTTTCATCTTCATCAACTGGCCAAATTACAGCACAACTAGAACGTGAACCCATCACTTCAATAATATCTCCTGGTGAAACTTTGAGAAAGTCCATTGCGTCTGGACCAATTCTGGCACGTTTCTTGCCTACGTCTCTTTGTTTTGCTTCCCCAATTCTCATTTGCAAAGGCTCTTCTTTGCGGACCAAAAAAACACCTATTTCATGTCAACTGACATTCGGCTCATATTTAGAACCTCGAATTCACTGACGCCTTGTACTCCTTTAACTGCATTTTCTAATGCATCACTTTGACCTTCTTTATCTTCTAAGATGAATTCTGCTTTGATAAACTCTAATCCGAATGCTAGTGGCTCTTTTGCATGTCTTTTCATTTGAATTCCTTCTGGTAATGAAGTTTTGAGGGCCTCTGCTAGTTTATCTAAATCTACTTCGGTTCCTTCAGGTAAAATTTTTGTAATGAATAGTAATTGTGCCATTTTTTTAAGGTCCTCGTGTGTTACATGATGTACAAGTATAGTTTCTTGCGGCTTCTCTGCAACTTTGACATCTCCAAATTAAATCTCCGCCACATTCTGGGCAATTGAATTTTACACATTTATCATTAGGCATAATATGTCTGTGACAACAACTACATGTTGGTAATGAAATACTAGATGACATAACCCGATTTCCGGTAAACATCATTTATACCTTGCTTGGAATTCAAGCCCAACTCATTTCAATAATTTTTTGAGCTCACCACCAATTAGTGTTTGAGCAGTTTTAATCGATCCTTTCATTCCAAGCAATTTGATTATTGAACCCGTATGAAAATCAAAATCATCTTTTTCTGAAATATCTTTTAGAATTTCAGGAGTTACTGATTCAAATAATTTGTTTATTGTTTGGTTGTCTATTCTCCCTAAAATTTTTCTTGCAAAAAGTTGCTTGTCAAATTCTTTACCAAATCTTTCTGTCCATCTTTTTTGATATTCTGATAGCTCTGATTCTTTATTATTTTTCAAAAATTTAGAAATTACTTGTCCTGCATAAACGCCTCCCATACCACTAGTAAAAATCCCTCCCGCAGTTGTTGGCTTTGCTTGTCCGGCTGCATCTCCTACTATCACTGTTTTTCCGTCTACAAATTTTTCAATAGGACCTTTAATCCAAATTGGAGCAAAAATCTTTCTTATTGTAGAATAATTTCCTTTTTCTTCCAGAATTTTATCTAGTGCTTCTGCTACGTTGATTCCTCCCCCTGCAACTCCAACCTTACCTTTTCCTTCACCTGATGGAATGACCCATGCAAAAAATCCTGGATATTTTTCTTGATCAAAAATTACCTTTACTTGTCCTTTGTGAATCCAATCAGCATAAATCTCATATTGAGCTGATGATAAAATTCCTGTTCTATCTTTGTGAATTAAAGATGAAACTCCTCTAGCATCAACAAAAATTTTACAGTCTATGTTTTCCTCATTTGTTCTAATCCCGGTATCTGTGATTTCTTGAAAACTTGTCCTAACTTTGATTACTGCTCCATTTTTTTGAGCTTGAAATGCAATCTGTTTATCTAACTCTCTTCTACTAATCTCAATAACTTTTTGTTTTTTTGAATTAATACTGAAACTATTGCCATCAGGTGCTGTAATTTCTGCTGACTCTATCATATGATCAAATGTCTTTCTAAATGGAATTATTCCTAATTCTTCCAACCCTGCAATACTAACTAATCCCCCACAATGTTCTGGGGTTCCTATCTCATAGTCTTCTTCAATCACTAGTACTGAAAATCCTTCTGAAGCAATTTCTCTTGCAGTCAATAATCCTGCAACACTTCCACCTGCAACCACTACATCATAGTACACAGATTTTGTTTCTTTGTCAATTATTTAATTCCAAAGTTTTTCATTATGCCTATTTTCTACATTATTCATGGGTGACATTAAACAAGTAATTGCAGTTAGAACTGATCTTAAAATGGGTAAAGGAAAGATTGCAGCTCAAGTAGGGCATGCTTGTGTTCTTGGTGCTGAACATGTTCGTAAATCTCACCCTGAGTGGTATGAGCAATGGTGGGGTGGTCAAGAAAAAGTTGTCGTTAAAGTAACAGGTATCAAAGATTTACAAGAAGTAAAAAGAGGTGCAATTGATTTGAATCTTCCATGGTCTGAAGTAACTGATGCTGGTCATACTCAGATAGCTCCTGGAACTACAACCTGTATTTCTATTGGACCTGCCCCTGAAAATTTGATTGACAAAATTACAGGGGATCTAAAATTACTCTAAATATCTTGGAATAAGATATAACCCGGCACAATATTTTTTGAGTTGTGAAGAAAAAAGGCGTCTTTGTAACTATATTTTTTGGATTTATCTTATTGTCTTCTACAATCATGATTACTTTACCTGGAATTTTACCTGCTGAAGATGCTTCTGAAGTTACTGTAACTGGAACTCCTGCAGATAATTTTCCAGATGATCAACGAGCACAGTTTTGTGGTTCAAGTATTGCAAAATCTACTGACTATGTACGTGAGTTTTCTATTCCTACTTTGTGTACCAACCCATTGGCAATTGTAACTGATTATGATGGAAATGTTTGGTTTACTGAAACTAATACTGGCAACTTGGGGAAATTTGATCCTATAACTGAAACATTCACTGAATATGAAAATCCAACATGGCCTCCTACAACACGTTCTATGATGTGGGGTATTGATTATTCTCCAGATGGCTCTGTGTGGTTTACTGATGAGACTTATGACTCTGTTTGGAAGTTCTCAACCCTTGATGAGTCCTATGTGCGATTGGCATATCCTAATGAAGGCAACTCTTTACCCCAAAAACTTCTAGTTGATGGTTCTAAAATTATAATTAATGATTTTACTGGAAACAAAATTACTTTACTTGATCCAAATCAATCTGCAGACGATGTAAATTATTTGAGTATTCCATCTCCTGTTGATGATTCTGTAACTGCTGACTTTGCAATTGATGCTGATGATAACATTTGGTATACGAATTGGTTATTTCAGCAAGGTGGAGTTTTAGTAAAGTTTGATCAAAATGGATATCTTGATACTGTTGCAAACTCTGGAGAGCAATTTCTTCCTATGATTGATTTTGTTAAAGTATACGAATTACCCAAAAACTTACTCACTCCAAATGGTGCAACCATTACACCTGATGGAATAATTTGGTTAGCTGATACAACTTCGTCATCCTTTTTCAGTTTTGATCCATCTACTAAGGAATTCACTCAATACGTAACTGCAGATCCACTACTTGAAACATATGGAAATCAAACAGGAATTGTAAAAACTCCTATTTCTAGACCTTATTGGATTGAAGCTGATGATCAAGGAAGACTTGTCTTTAATGCACAAACTGCAAATAATATTTCTGTAATGGATCCAAAATCCCAATCTCTAGTAGAATACCAAGTTCCATCAAAAAACCCTAACTGGGGAGATTGTGATCCTGGAACTGGTGAGATGATTTCTAGCTGTGGTTTGGCACAAGTCTTTGATTTTACTGTTAATGGTGATAAAATTTGGTTTACTGAATGGGTTGAAAATAACATTGGTGTAGTTGACACCTCAATTCCTCTTCCAATTGAAATTCAATTAGATACAAATACTCTAACTTTATCTCCTGGTGAATCACAACATTTCAATTATATTGTTTCACCAAACTCCCAAAAAGATTTGTTTGGAGTATCACTAATTCTAAATCCTACCCATGAGTTTTTGAATGTAGATTTGGATCATTCTGCCCCTACATCATTCCAATTAGATTTTGATGCACCTAGACCAATTCATACTACAATTTCAGCTTCTGAAGATGCAGTTCCAGGTGTTTACAAAATTCTACTTGGAGCACAATCATCTGATGTAGCAGTTAGTAAATTTATCACAGTGACAATAGAGTGATACCTGATTTAGATTCTCAAATTGGTATTTCAGTTTACAGTACTGATTTTAATGGTATTGGTGGTGTTATTCGAGTAACTCCTGAAGATTTTCTAGTGTCTGAAATGATTTCTGAAAAATCTCAAAATTCAATTAAAGAAAATGATGGTTATGCTGTTTACAAATTAAAAAAGAAAAAAATTGATACTAATCATGCATTGTCTGATATTTTTAGAAAAAAAGGAATTCGTTTAAAGTCACTTGGATTAAAGGATGCATCAGCAATTACTGAACAATTTGTTTGCTCTGAACATAAAGGAAGGGTAATTGATAATTTTACATCAGAAAAATATTCTTTAGAAAAAATAGGATTTGTAAAAAAACCATTAACAAAAAAAAATATGATTGGTAATCATTTTAAAATCAATATTTCTCAATGTTCGGATGGTTTGTCTTTATTTGAAGAACATGAAAAAATTCTAAATTTTTATGGATACCAGCGTTTTGGCTCAAAAAGACCTGTTACACACCTAATTGGTAGGGCTATTTTACGAAGGGATTTTGCAAAAGCAGTTGATTTGATTTTATCATTTACTTCTAGTTATGATTCAGCCGAAAATACCGAAATTCGAGAAAAATTGGCAGATAAAGAAAATTATGCAAAATACTATGATTCAGTTCCTTTTCAAATGGATATTGAGAGAATTGTTCTAAAAGAGATGATAGATCATGATGATCCTCTAAAGGCAATTCGTGCAATTCCTGTATCTTTGAGAAGATTTTATGTTCAAGCCTATCAATCTTTTATTTTCAATCAATCTTTGAGTGCTGCATTTTCTGATGGTGAGGACTTGTTTGAAGCAAAATCTGGTGATGTATGCTTTGATCTTAAAGGAATAATTGGAAAATACGTTAAAGGACTAGATCAGAATTTGGCACTACCTTTTGTTGGATATTCTTATTACAAAAAAACTAGATTTGATTATCAAATATCAAAAGTTTTAGAAACAGAAGAGATCACTCCAAAAGATTTTTTCATCAAAGAGATGCAAGAAGTTAGTAGTGAAGGTGGATTCAGACAAGCTGCAATTCGTTGTTCTAATTATTCTACACACGAAAATGTTGTAGAATTTTCTTTATCTCGTGGTTCTTTTGCAACCATTCTATTGCGAGAAATAATGAAACCTCAAGATCCAATACTTGCTGGTTTTTGAGATCAGTTTTGAAATAATAATTCGTTAGATGTCTTTAAGTTGATGTTTTAAGAACATGTGAGTGTGGATAAAGCCTACATGTTGATTAGTTGTGAAATTGGAGAAGAACAAACACTACTTTCAAAACTAAAAGAAATTCCTGAAGTAAAAAATTGTTTGATAACATTTGGTAGTTATGATATTGTTGCAGAATTTGTTACAGAGTCTGCATCTGAAATGAATGAAATCATTACATCTAAAATTAGAAAATTCCAAAAAATTCGTAGCACCATCACACTTCGTGCAATGAGTCAGTAATTTTTCAAAACTTTGATTCCTATTGAAATCCCTATCACAATTATCCCTATAATGAGAATTTGAATTCCATATGAAATCCATTCTGGATTTGAATACATGAATGATGATTCTGGCCCCACAATTGAGAGTCCTTGAAGATGGAAAATTATCCCTAAAATTAGGATTATTGCCCCTATTATGCCAAAAACAGTGCTTACTTTCATAATGGTTGTACCTAGATTGTACTAAAAAGGGTAAAGAGAATTGATAATTTAACCAAATGATTTTTGGATTTGAGCTTTAATGATTTCTTCAATATTTTAAAAAATGTACAATTGGGAAGGTGCTCTAGAATCAAATGATCACAAGTATCTGGGATTGATGTTATTTGGTACATCTGCTTCTCTTGCTGTAATTTTATTTTTAATTTTCCATCCTCAGATTGAGCAAATTAACAAAGAATCTCCAATATTGATTAATTTGATGTTTTTACCCGCCATGGCAGTTGGTTTTCTTTATGGTGTTAGAATAACTGAGCGAGCTGTAAAACCATCTGAAATCCGTAGTCCAGTAAAAAGATCAATTGCAAAAATCTTTTTGTTCTTTTTTGTAATGGGTGGTATGTTTAGTTCTGTAAATTTTGCAATAAATGGTGGAAGTATAATGCCTGATGTATCTATTTTAGAAGATGGATTACTTTCTTGGTTAAACTCTTTTGTAACTGCAAATGGTGGTGCCACTTTTTTGATTCTTACTAGCATCACATTGATGGCAGCCGCTACTAAAAGAATAGTTGGAATGAATACTGGATTTTTAAATAGAATGGTAACTTTTGTTGGAACGTTTGTATTTTTCACAATGCTTGTATTGAGTTTTACAAAATCTGATCCTACTTCTTCTGGTGTTTTCTTGTATACTTTTTATCAGGCAGGAATTGTTGGTGGTGCATTTTATGCAATGAACAAATTAACAAAAAATCAAAACATGTTAGATGACTTTGGAAATGGATATTAGATTAATCACAATTTTCAGTGAATACACCTGAGATTTTAGTATTAATTCTATCACAATACTTTAGACAATCTTCAGTTGCAAAGTCATTTGCTTTACATTCATTGAAATGAGCAGTGTTATTTCTTGCCATATTATCTGCAAATAACACATCTGCACCAATTGCCAGTCCGATTAATGCTATTACTGTGAGGCTGGCTGATACCACAATCATTGCATAACCTACTTTTGCACGATTGTGAGGAGCTTTCATTTACGTGCAATCCATTTTTCTTGAATTTAATCTTTTCAAGTTTCTAATATGCGATCAAAGTTTACTGTAATACTGATTATTTTAGAAAAAAAGAAAAACTAGTACTATGAAATTCATTCATTGAGCATTCAAATCCTTCAATATGAGTTTCTTGGACCTATTCCCCTTGATGAATGGGGTCCTCCTATGGAGAAACTCATCTATTTGATATTTTCACGTGAGAAGGATAATTTCAATATCATCTATGTTGGAGATTGCAAAAAAACTGATGATTCATCATTTTTTACACAACATTCACATTTCAAATGTTGGGTAGAAAAAGGAGTTTCTGAAAAATCACTTCACCTTGCAATTTTACCCTCGTTTGAATCAAGTGATGAACATAGGATTGCAATCGTAAATAAAATAAAATCTCGTTACAATCCAATTTGTAATTCCGATGAGGTAATTCCTAAAAAACCTGATTATATAGTTCGAAATTCTGATGAAGAAAAAATTATCTGTCTTTGTTGTGGTGCTGAGATGAAAAAAGAAAAAAATCTTAAAACCTCTTCATTGTATCGTTGTACTGGTTGTGGTCTTAGTGATACAAAACTTAATTCTTGACTTTATTTTGAACATCAAACAATTGTAGCATTAGCAAATCCATTCCTTTTTTTAAATGGCCAAATTCATTGATTGAATGTATTTGTCCTTCTACTAGTGCTCTCATAATTTTAATTGAATTTTTTTGATAATCATCTGATGCAACAATTTCCATAGCATTAATCTTTGATAACATATCATCTAATTCCTTTATCATTTCATCTGCAGGTTTGTGTTTTTCCATGGTTTTTCTATATGATTTTGATATATGAATTCTTACAGTAAATCCTCATCAATTGTATTAATTGGATCTAGGTATTGTTGACATGTACAGTTTGGAATTTGACATTTTCCAGCCTTGATAATTGAGATACTTTCCTCATTTAGTATATGTATTTCATCTGTATGGTGGCATCTCTTACAATTCAATTTTTTATTTCCTTTCTTCTAATATTTCCAATCAAGGCATTAAAACTCCTCTTGCATCAATTTCAGAATCTTTTAATTTTTTTAGTGCAATATTTGCATCTTCTAAAGGAAATGTTTGAGTGATTACCTCGAGATTTTTTTCATCACATATTTTGATTACTTGTTCCATGTCTTTAGTTGAACCAATAAGTGTTCCACGAATTGTCTTTTCCTCAAATGCCATAAACGGTGGATTTTCTCCAACTGTAGCTATTACGATTAGTCCTCCTTTTTTGACAGACTTTATTGCAGTATCAGTTACTTTGTCTGCTGGTGCAAAAACAATTGCTGCATCAAGTGTTCCATGCTTTTCTTTTAGTTTTGATAAAAATTCTTCTTGATTTTCTAAAAATTTCATTGCATCAATTGCACCTAATCTTTTTGCAACATCAAGATGATTCTGTGATCTAGAAAATGCAATTACATCACAATTTTCAACTTTGGCAAATTGTACTGCCATGTGTCCTACTCCACCTATTCCAAAAATTCCAATTTTTTTATGAGTTTGTGGATCTGCAGCTTTTACTGCTTTGTATGCTGTAATTCCTGCACAAAATAATGGTGCTGCATATTCTGCTTTCATTGATTCTGGAACTTTGGTTGCAAAATCTTCTGTAACTGTAACATATTCTGTGTATCCACCTTTAGTTGATTCTCCTAAGATTATTGATGATTCACAAAGATATTCTTTTCCTTCTTTGCAATATTGACATTTTTGACATGCTTCTAACAGTGGGGTAATTCCTGCTCTATCCCCAACTTTGAATTTTGTAACCCCATCTCCAATTTCAACTACTTTGCCAACAACCTCGTGTCCTGGAACTGTTGGAAGTGCAGGTGGAATTCCAATGTCCTGCCAATCTCCCTCAATTCCATGTAGTTGTGAATGACATACCCCACATGCTTCAATTTTTAGTAAAATTTCATTTGGACGTTTAATTTCATGTCTGTCAATTTCTGTAAGTTTTAATGGATTTGTTTCAATTTTTGCACATTGAGATAGTACCATGGCCCGCATTTTTTCCATATATTCGGAAAATTCATGACTGCATTTTAAGATTCTCTCATTAGAAAAATAAAGGAGCACCTTTGAATTATTTCATGACAAATATCTCTGAGGAAGATCAAGAGAGAGTGGCATTACTTCAATTAGTAACAAGCTCAAAAAATGAATTCAAAAATCTTACACTAGACCAATTAGCAAGATTGCAAGTATTAGTTGAAAAAAAAGACTATTCTCATGATAAAAAAGCACATAAATCAAAAGAGAAATTATTAAAGAAAATTAACGTTAGAATCTATGAAGTAACTGAAGGTAAGGGAATCTGGGGTTAATCTAAGTACAAATATTGTTACAAATCTGATATGTCATGGTAGAAAATCATCTTGCATCTGAATCAAGTCCTTATCTACTTCAACATGTGAATAATCCTGTAGATTGGTATGGCTGGAATGAAATATCATTAAAAAAAGCTAAAGATGAAAATAAACCAATTTTCTTAAGCATTGGATATAGTGCATGTCATTGGTGTCATGTGATGGCACATGAATCATTTGAAAATAATGATGTTGCAGAATTTATGAATGAAAATTTTGTAAATATCAAAGTAGACCGTGAAGAAAGACCTGACATTGATGATATTTATCAAAAAGTTTGTCAAATAGCAACAGGTCAGGGTGGTTGGCCGTTGAGCATTTTTCTTACACCTGATCAAAAACCATTCTATGCTGGAACTTATTTTCCCGTATTGGATTTGTATGGACGTCCAGGTTTTGGAAGTATTTGCAGGCAACTCTCTCAAGCTTGGAAAGAAAAACCTAAAGACATTGAAAAGTCTGCAGAAAAATTCCTTACTACATTACAAAAAGCAGAAACAATTACTGTTCCCTCAAAAATTGACAGAATAATTCTTGATGAAGCTGCTTTGAATTTATTTCAATTAGGTGATTCAACATATGGTGGATTTGGGGCTGCACCAAAATTTCCAAACGCTGCAAATGTTTCATTTTTGTTTCATTATGCAAAACTTTCAGGACACGCAAAATTCCAAGAATTTGGGCTCAAAACTCTCAGAAAAATGGCAAATGGGGGGATATTTGATCAAATTGGAGGTGGATTCCATAGATATTCAACAGATGCCAAATGGCTTGTTCCTCATTTTGAAAAAATGCTTTATGATAATGCATTGATTCCTGTAAATTATGCTGAAGCATATCAGATAACAAAAGATCCTTTCTATCTTGATGTCCTGAAAAAAACACTTGATTATGTTTTACGTGAAATGACTTCATCTGAGGGTGGATTTTATTCTGCATATGATGCTGATTCTGAAGGTGTTGAAGGAAAATTTTATGTTTGGTCTAAAAAAGAAATCAAAGAAATTTTAGGAAGTGATGCTGATGTTTTCTGTTTATTTTATGATGTAACTGATGGTGGAAATTGGGAAGGTAACAGCATTTTATGTAATAATTTGAATCTCTCAAATATTGCATTTAATTTTGGAATGACTGAAGATAAAGTAAAAGAAACACTCACATTATGTTCTGAAAAATTACTCAAAGTAAGAAATTCTAGAATTCCTCCTGGGTTGGATGATAAAATTCTTGTTTCATGGAATTCTTTGATGATTACAGCATTTGCAAAGGGATATCGAGTATCTGGGGATGTAAAGTATCTTGATGCTGCAAAAACCTGTGTTTCATTTATTGAAAATAATCTTTTTGAAAATGATAAACTATTACGAACTTACAAAAATGGATCTGCAAAAATTGATGGTTATCTTGAAGATTATTCTTATTTTGTAAATGCACTTCTTGATGTATTTGAAATTGAAGCTGATTCAAAATATCTTAAATTGGCAATAACTTTGGGACATTATTTGGTAGATCATTTCTGGGATTCAAAAAATAATAGTTTCTTTATGACTTCTGATTCTCATGAAAAATTAATAATCAGACCAAAAAGCAATTATGATTTATCTTTGCCATCAGGCAACTCTGTTTCCTCTTTTGTCATGTTGAGACTATTTCATTTTTCTCAAGAACAAAAATTCCTTGAAATATCTACTAAAATCTTAGAATCTCAGGCACAGATGGCTGCAGAAAATCCATTTGGATTTGGATATTTACTAAATACGATTGCAATCTATTTAGAAAAACCCGTAGAAATTACCATTATCAATAACGAAAATTCCGAAATTCGTGAATTGTTTGATGAAAATTATTTGCCTAATTCTTTTAGAGTTACAATTAATGATTCTGCTCAATTAGAAAAATTATCTCAATACCCTTTCTTTGCTGGTAAAACGTTTGAATCTAAAACTTCTGTTTTAATTTGTAAAAACTTTTCATGCTCTTTGCCTTTGCATAGTATTGATGAGATAAATTCCAGTCTTTAGATTTTTTTCAAATCAACTGAAATTGTACTTCCAACTTGGGGTCTTCCCATGTTATCATATCTTGATTTTGGCATTCCCATTGTAATCTGTGTTTGTTGGTATGATTTGATATTCACTGTAGGTTGTGCAGACATTATTGCTTCTAGTAATGGCATTACTTGCTCTTTTGTTTCTGAATCTAATTTTTTTGAAACATTTTCTATAATCATCTGTTTTTGTGATATTGGTTCAGTTGAAACATTCTCAATTAATGTTAATTGTATCATTTGACCATTATCTACAATTTGTGTAATTTTAAACTCGTTTGTTGCTGACACTGTTTTGTTTGATTTCTTTGATGATTTATCTTTAACGAATTGAAAAATACAATACTACTGTTGCTGTGACTACTGCTGATGTCACACCTAGATAAAAAATAATTTTACTACCATCAATTTTCATAATTTTAATTATTTTTAATTGAAATTAAACTGTATTGCTTTTTAGAATTATTTTACAATCTATCTATTCTGAATCTTTTTCTACTTTGGATGGTTTTTCATCGTTTTTTTCAAGACTTTTAGGCTCTAAAATTGATTTTTTGATTAGCGGTGCTCGTTCTTTGATTATTTTATTAAATTCACTCACATCTTCAAGACCTGGCGTGAGTTGTTGATTTTGATATGCCTGCAAAAACCCTGAATATACACATCCTGTAATTATTCCAAATGCTGTATCTGATACTGATTCTACTTCTGGCACAAAATTTTCTGCAATTTGTCTATATGATTCTGATTCGCTGATGTAGTAATCAATTAAACTATCGATGAACTCTTTATTTTCTTTGGAAATTACCATAATCATCCATTTGATATCTTGTTTATTTAATTGTCTTTGATTAATCGTTTATTTATTCATGAATTATTTTCTAGATGTTGTGGAAATTAGAATCTGATGAAGATTATTTTAGAATATATGATTCTAAAAAAATGATTGCAGGATATTTTGATCCTGATTATGGTGATATTTTCCCTAAAGAAAATTCTGAACAAATTATTTTATCGATGCAAAAAAACCATGATCCTATTCCTGGTGGATTGATGATGATTCCTCTTGTCAAATTCCGTCTGTTTGATACGGATTTGGATACTACTCTATCTAACGTACAACAAAATGTTACCAGAGTTTCTGAACATTTGCAAAAATGGGAGAATTTTTTATCTGAAATAATGAATCAATCTCACTCTATTCGAATATCTCATACTGATCAAGACATGTTAACTGTAACATTTCCATTAACCTTTTCAAAACCTGTACCTCTTGAAAAACAACAACTGGCTGCAGAATTGAATCCTGTTTTAGATTTGTTACATAAATCAGATTTGTTATAATTTTAAATTTTTTTCTAGTTATGGTAGGTGTTCAATTTTCCATTTTTGAGCCTCATTTGTGCAATTAAACCACTCCACTTCAATTTCATCTGAATCAAACTCCACTGTTTCATTTTTAAATTCGCTATCACATTGATTTTTCATATTCTCTGAAACTTGAATTACTCTTTGTGTTAATCCACTTTGAGGGGCATCAAATTTCTCTGGTTCATCATAATTTTTTATACCTGTTTTTGCTGAATAAAATTCCACCAACCCTAACATTTCATATTCTAAAGATTCTTGAAATTGAGTGTCTGAACGAATTTTTGCTGATTCGTCTCCCGTACTAATCCAAACAATATACTCTGAATCGCTTTCTAATTGTGTTTGAGATGATACTTTGAGTAATTCTACTGAACTTTTGAATAAATCTGGTGGTGTTAATTCATCATACTTTGAAATAGTTTTTTCAAATTCTATTAGATGTGTTTCATAAAACATTAGCAATTCTTCTTTTGAAATATCTCCTTCTTGCCATCTAGTTTTCTCAGAATAAAATTTTGTTTGTAAGTTTTTTACTTCTTCTTGAATTTGTTCCAACTCTACACCAAACTGTAATCCTTTTTGTTTTGTTTGATCAAATGAATAATTATATGCAAAAATTACTCCAATAACTGAAACAACTATTGCAACAATGATGATGTTTTGGATTTTTTTCTTTTTCAAAGATAATCTAGATAATCCCCATTCTCGTCTAATTTTAGTTCAATTGTAAATTCAGTTCCGCTGATAAAAGAATCATTTCTAGTGGTTCTAACTCTTCCAATAACTAATTCATATGGCCATATTTCGACAACAATTGCGCCTACTTTTGCTGTAGGTGTTTCAGTAAGGGTGATATCTTCACGTTTTACACCATGTTTTTCTAACATCATGAGAGCGTGGTCTACTAGAGGTTGTGGATTGTTGTAATTTAGTACCCAAACAGTTCCTTCATAATCTATTTTTTGCAATTTGAAATAATTCTAATTATCTCATATAACAATTATTCGGGAGTAATTACATTTAGTGTCATTGTACTGACTACTCTGGATAATTTTCTAATTACTGCAATTGCTTTTTCAAATCCATCTTGGTCATCTGTTTGAATTTCTGCAATTACATCATATGCGCCAAAAGTCAGATATGCATTACTGACATTACCCATCTGATTTAATTCATCAACAATATATTCTTCGGCTCCTAAATCACAATTTAATAAAATGAATCCTTTGTGCATTACTTTATCTTCAGATTATTTAGAATGTTAAAGTCTTTAAGTTTTACAGTAATTACCATCTACTACGACCGCCGTAGCTATTTTTACTACCGCCATCTCTGTCATTATTTCTTCTTCTACCGCCTTTGTTGTCTCTACCTCTATCGTCTCTACCTCCTGATCTTCCATAACCTCCAGAACGTCCACCTCTAGAATAATTTCCTCTTGATTGACCTCCATATCTTCTTGAAGGCATTTGTCTTTTTAGTGGATCTGGAATTGAAATTTGAATTCCCATTTGTTCATTCAAATCTGTTAATGGAACTTTGATTTGACGTTTGATTAGATTCCAATCACCTACTGATGAATATGATACAAATGTGATTGCTCTACCTTTAGCTCCTGCTCTTGCAGTTCTTCCAATTCTATGAAAATATGCCATCTCCACATTTGGTACATCATAATTGATTACTAGTTCTACTCTTGGAACGTCAATTCCTCTTGATGCAACGTCTGTTGCTACTAAAATGTCTGCTTTACCGCTTCGGAATTTTCCCATTGATTGCTCTCTTCTATGTTGGGACATGTCTCCTTCAATTGCTACTGCATCAAATTTTTCTTGATGAAGGAATTTTGCCACATCTCTTGTTCTATATTTTGTTGAACAAAATACAATGGATTGTCCTTTGATTGGTTTGATAAAGTCAATAAGATATTTGAATTTGTCACGGTCTTTGATTACTAGGAATGATTGGTCAATTCCTTCACCACTAAGATCGTCTGCATCTAAAAGGAATTGTTTTGGGTTTTTTAGATATTCTTCAGATAATCTTAAAATTTCAGTTGGCATTGTTGCTGAAAACAATGACATTACTCTGTCTTCTGGTGCTAAATCTAAAATAAATGAAATATCGTCTACAAATCCCATATCCAGCATTGTATCTGCCTCATCTAGAACAATGTGTGTGATGTCTCTTAATTCGATTGAACCTCTTTTTAGATGGTCAATTAATCTACCTGGGGTTGCTACAACAATTTCTACTCCTCTATGAAGAGCATCTAATTGAATTCCCATTCCTTGTCCGCCGTAAACTGTGGCGACTTTGATTTTTGTATGCTTGGCAAATTTTTTAATTTCTTCACTAATTTGTATTGCAAGTTCTCTTGTTGGGGCCATGATTAATCCCTGAATTCCGTTTCTTGGTTGAATTTCTTGTAACATTGCTAATGCAAATGCTGCAGTTTTTCCTGAACCTGTATGTGCTTGTCCTACAACGTCTCTACCTGTCATTAACACTGGAATTACTGCTTCTTGAATTGGAAATGCTTCTTCAAATCCTTGATCAGTAATACCTTTCAGTATGTCCTCGTTTAGTCCTAAATCTTGAAATTTTGTCATTTTGTTTTTTCTCTTAAGCAATGACGAAAAGCTTCATTGCTTGCTCGTCATTATTCCGATATCCGCGATACCTAAAAAGGTCTAATAAACGCTTGTTATTATTTACGCATCTAATTGTGAATCAATTATTTTTTTGAAACTCTCAAATGGTTGAGCACCTTTTAGTTCCACATATCCTACTTTGTCATTTCCAATAAAAAATCCTGGTGTACCTGACACACCATAAATTCTACCATCATCTAGATCTTTTTTAATCTCTTCAATGTATTTCCCATTAGTTAAACACGAATCAAATATTTCTTGTTCTAATTGCATTTGACTTGCATATTGACTAAACAATGTCATTGCATCAACTGTTTCTACTCTATTCCACTCATTTTGATTTTCAAATAATATGTCATGCATTTCTCTAAATTTGCCTTGTTCATTTGCACATTCAGCAGCAACTGATGCTGGCAATGCATTTGGATGAATACTTTGAATTGGGAAATCTCTGAAAACTAGTTTTACTTTACCTTGATCTATGTATTCTTCAAGAATGGATGGTAGAGTTTGAGTGTGGAATCTTGCACAAAATGGACATTGAAAATCTGAAAATTCAATTATTGTTATTTCTGCATCTGGATTTCCTATGATTGGATCATTATCTATTGAAATTCTTACTGGGCCTGTTGGTTGAGTTGATGGTAATTTAGCCTGTAACATTTTGAGTTCAAGTTTGGATATTGCCTCTTGTAATTCTTCTTGAGAAACTTGATCAGAATTAAAATTTGTAATGTAAGAGCCTGCAAAAAATGCAGCAATCCCAATTACTACAATTATTCCTATGATTAGTCCGTTAAATGTTGATTTTTTTACTGAAATTTTATTATCATTATTTTGTAAAAAAATATTCTCTTCTGAATCCATTTGAATTTGTTCGAAAATCCAACATACTTAATCGTATTGTCATACGTGTAAATCTAATTCATTTTTCAAGGAATTTTAAAAAGTCATGGTTGGATTGAGTCAAAAAGATCTAATCTGAGGAATTGAACTCATGATTGACTCTTTCAAAATCTGAAATAGATAAAATCTTCTGGATTTCCATTGTAAAAAAATATGATGGATGTAGTGATTATTATAATTACTATAAACCATGTTTTTAGATTGAATTTTGAAATTTTTTCAACAATATTCCTGTTTCTAAATGAAATAAAATGAATGATAATGAACAATACTAATATCAAAACATTGAATTTATGTCCAAGTATAAACTCGATAACCTCTAAAATCTGAAAATCAACTATTATGAATTTACTCATTGAATAAAACATACCATCTATTTCTTGCAGCCTAAATGGGATCCATGCTAAAAGAATAAAATATTGGGTAATAGAAATACTGATAATTTTTCCAAGTTTTGTCTTAAAGAAAAAATTTTGCGATTGTTTAGGAAAAATTATTTTTAATGATTTATGTAATACTAAATACAATCCATGAAGAGTTCCCCAAACAATAAAATTAATTGCTGCACCATGCCACAGTCCTCCTAAAATCATCACGGCAAACAAATTTGAATATGTTCGTATAGATGATTTTTTGTTTCCACCTAATGGAATGTAAAGATAATCTCTTAACCACGATGATAATGAAATATGCCATCTTTTCCAAAAGTCTGAAGGAGATTTTGCAAAATATGGTTTGTTAAAATTAAGTGGAAATTTAAATCCCAAAATTAATGCAGCACCAATTGCAATATCTGAATATCCTGAAAAATCTCCATAAATCTGAAATGAAAAAGCTATTGTCCCTAACCAAATTTCTAAGGATGTTGCATTTAGACTGTTAGCAAAAATATCATTTGCAATAGGTGCAATATTATCTGCAAAAAACATCTTTTTGAGGAAACCAAAAGCCATGATCGTGATCCCTAGTTTGAGATTTCTATCGTGAATTGATATTAGAGCTAGATTTTTAGAACTAAAATTTTCCATTTTTTCTCTTAATTGAGGCAGGAAATCCTTGGCCCTAACAATCGGACCTGCCACTAATTGTGGGAAAAATGAAACAAATAATGCAAATTCTCTAAGTGATTTACTAGGTTCTAGTTTTCCACGATAAATATCTGCAGTATAACTAATTGTTTGAAATGTGTAAAATGAGATTCCAATAGGTAATGCTAGATTAAGAAATGGAATTGGATCAATTCCTAAAGAATTTCCAACAGTATTAATTTGTGAAATTCCAAAATCAGCATATTTAAAAAATCCTAACAGTCCTAAATTCCCAATTAAGCTAATTGAAAATATTATTTTCTTGTGACTGATATTTTTTGTTTTCCATATTTCCTGACCTGCGTAAAAATCAAGTAGTGTGGAAAATATCAGTAAAACTATCAAATAATTACTAGTGTAATAAAAGAAAAAATAACTAGCAAATAAAAGAAAAAGATGTTGAAATTTTTTATGTTTGATTGTTACTATGGTGGTTAAAACTAATAAAAAAAATAAGATAAATTCAATAGTTGTAAATAACATTATGGATTAATTTCTTGCAAAATCATTTCAGCAATATCCTTATTGTATTCAGTTACATTGTTATGGTAAGATATATGTGAAATATCTTTCCAGATGTTTAATCCTTCATATTTATTTTCAAATTCATATATTTTTATATCGTATTGTTGAATTAACTTATTTTTTAATGATAAAAATTGATTTTTTTGGGAATCACTTAATGATTTTAAATAATATTCGTGTAATGGGGTTGAGAAAACTACTAATTTTATTTCTTGATTATGAAGTTTAGTTATAATTTTTTTAAGCGCATATACGTTCTGATTTTTATTGTCATTGTCCTTCCAGGTCATCACATATGTTCTTTGTTGTTTTAATTCATCATCTGTGGCTATTGCTGATTCTTTACTGTATTCATAAAATGGTGTATTTGATTCAAAAAAAACTTCAGATTGTATTTTAACTTGTTCTTCTGTAGATATGTTAAATACATTATTCAAAATATTTCGAGTTAACCATTGTGGATTTGAAGGAAAAATATTATCAAAAAACTCAGTTTTGTATAATTGAGTAGGTAAGATATGTTGTAATTCTGGGAAAATATTTGTTGATATATTTTTTTCAGGAAAACTGAAATCTCTGTATGAAATTCCGTAAAAAACTATTTCTGGTTTTGCAGAAATTATTTTATCTAAATTTTTTAATCTTTCTATTGGTGTATCTGAACCTGTTGCAAGATTGTAGATTGTTATATTGTTGTCTGAAATATAATTATTAACTTGTGTAACATTGACATGTCCAACATGACTGGAACCTAACAAAAATAATGTTCTTTGATTAGAAAAATCATTCGCAAAAAATTCAGTCTTTTTTGTAAAAATATTTTTCTTATTTTGTAATTGTTCATCTCCACTTACATCTTTAAAAACAACATTTGATATTTTTTCAAACGTTGCCAATAAAACAAATGGGATGATTAATGCAATGATTGTAATTAATACAATTTTAGTACTTTGTATATTTTTCATTATGATATTCATGATGTGTTTTTATTATATATTTTAACTCCATTTCTTTGGTCAAATAATTTCTAATCGTCTCTTTTTTCTATTTTTTATTAGTTGTGACTTTTTTTGAAGATGATTCTTCAATTATTTTTAAAGTGTAGTCTAACTCTATCAAAATGATTTTTTATTTTTTCTGAATCTGTTTTGAACTCATGAAATATGCACATAAGTTATGGAATTTAAACACAAAAGGTGGAGCCAATGACGGGATCCGAACCCACGACCTACTGATTACAAATCAGTTGCTCTAACCAGGCTGAGCTACATTGGCACAGATTAAAAAGAAATTTTTCAGGTTTAAAATGTTACTTGATAGAAAATGCTGGTAACCTTTTATCAAAAATTATTCAATTTAACCGTCAGTTTTTAATAAAGTCATTTTTTGATATGAATAATGAGATACATTGAGCCAATTAGAGTCAAAGTTTTGATGATGATGTTCTTTGCAACAGGATCTCTTGGAATAGTTATTGGGTTGTCTCCTATTGCTGCAGGACAAGGAGTCATTATTACATTCATGGGTGTAATCAATATTGGATTGGGTGCATTTTTTGCATTTCTCTTTATTACACAAGTTAGAAAGGATCCTGATAAAAGAAAGAAAAAAAAACATCGTGACTGATTTTAAAAATACCTTTTATTTTATTAAAATATAAATAATATTCCCATTCCATCAATTCAGAAATGTTAGATCTTGTGGCAAAAAATTTGTTTCTTACAAAAGGTAAGGGTGTTCATGAAGATAGATTGACTAGTTTTGAATATGCGTTAAGAGATGCAGGAATTGCTGGAACTAATCTTGTATTAATCTCAAGTATTTTCCCTCCAGAAGCAAAACTCATTTCTAGAAAAGAAGGGTTAAAGAAAATAAAACCTGGACAAATTCTATTTACCATTTATTCAAAAAATCAAACTAATGAACCACATAGAATGTGTGCAGCCTCTGTGGGAATTGCACAACCAAAAGATCCTAAAAGATATGGGTATCTTTCTGAATACGAATCTTTTGGACAAAATGAAACTCAGGCAGGAGACTATGCTGAAGATATTGCAGCACAAATGCTTGCATCCTCATTAGGAATTCCTTTTGATGTTGATAAAAACTGGGATGAAAAAAGACAACAATGGAAAATCTCTGGACAAATTTACAACACACACCATGTTACGCAGTCAACTCGTGGAGATAAAGATGGAAAATGGACTACTGTTTTTGCAGCAGCTGTTCTTTTGTTATAGTTATTTCTTGTAACCTTTAAGATAAAATAATGCAGCAGCTATTGCAACTATTGTAATTATTACAACTACTATAATTTCTTCATCTAGTTCTATTTTTTCTGATTGTAGTTCACTTCCACCTAGTGAAAATTTTAATTCTTCTTTATCAATTGATATTTTTTCACCAAAAATGTATTTTCCTTGAATCATTTGTCCTTCTTGAGGATCAAACACCCATCCGTTTTTTGTTATGTCTGTTGGAATTCTCTCACCATCAATAATCTGTGATGGAACTATGTTTCCTTTAACATTTGAAATGTTTGTATTTTCTGGTGATAAAATAACGACTTGAATTATGGAATTAAGTGGATAAAACCCTGATGAAAAATAATCTGATCTTTTGATATTTTCTATTTTTAACAACTCTAATGGACTCACTTGAGTAATTGCTGATGCTTTGTTTGGATAGTTTACTGATAATTTTAATTGTAAAAGTGATTTTGAATCTAATGGAATTAATGAGAATGTCATTTTTGAGTTATCTTCAAATGAGAGATTTTTTGCTATGTTGTAAAATCCATCTGAATCTCTAATTACTTTTGGAATGAGAATGGCTGAAATTTTTTCATACATTGAATTTGTATCTTCCATTGCCATTGTATACACTGCAGAAATTGCCCCCTTACCTGAAATTACTCCTGATGTTTCTAATGCTGAATTTGCTTCATCATTAGAATGCACATAAACTGAATGAAACTTTGCATCTGTATCAAACATTTGGTTTATTTCATCAATGTATTGCTCTGCAACTTCTTTAGTTTCATCTTGAATTGCAAAAATTCCTCTGATTTCTGGATTTCTCTCAACATTGATAATGATACATGATTCTTCTACTACTCCTAATACGCACTGTTTTTCATTTGTCACAATGACTGCTTCTATTCTTTTATTTTCTCTAATTTTTTGCTCTAATTCTGCAGAAATTTTTATTTCTTGAATACTTGTACTTTGTAATGTTATTGATGTTGTAACATTTTGAGAAATACTCTTATCAATAATTATTTGTGCTGTTTCTTGATAAGTTGCCAATCCTACTTCTTGTGAGAATGCATAATTTGATGAAATTGTAAAAAGTGAAATTATTGCCAACATCAACAGTATGTTTCTCATAGGCACTAACTCTAATGGTGAAATTATTAACTTTACTCTTGTTTTACCTATCTGAATTGATATGATTTATTGAATTTTTTTACAAAAAAATATTATCGAGTAGATAATATGTCCATTTTTTGTATATTCTAATTAGTATTGGCTTTAATCCCTATTCTTGTTGATGTTTTCCAAGATCCTATATTTTCAATGATTGCTGTTTTGAGTGCATTTGGAATTGGTCTGTCTCAAGGGGTTATCTTAGGTCGTGCTATTTTACTTCGATTTCCACGATTGCAAAATCATGTAAAAACAGTTTCTGTATCTATGTTTGTAATTTTTTTAATTAATGCAATTCTAAGTGTTCCTCGTTTTGCATCTCCTGAAAAAATTGACCTATCTACTGTGTCTGCTAGTGGACCTGCCGAAGTTGTATCTGCACTTTTTTTGATATTTGGAATGAATACTGGATTCCTTACTGTCCTTGCAATTTCTGTAACTGTAATGACTTTTGTTCTTTTGAAATTTACTAATCTTAGTGGAATTGTAAAATCATTTGTATTCTTTTTTAGTGTCCTTTTGTTGATTTTTACTGCAATTAGTAGATTCACTGATCTTACACCAAGTACGTTTGAGGTATTATTGTATTTTCTTTATCAGTTAGGAATTACAATTGGAATTTTAGCTGGTTCTATAAGGAAAATCAAGCCTAAAAAATTGGATTTTAAATAATTTCAAAGGTTTAAATCAGATATTTCTTGATTTTGACTTGACATCGAATTCAAACCGTTCGGGGAACAAGCTGGCAGTCCATGCGTTGGACTGTCAGCCCCATTTATTCTAAAATTAGTTTAATGCTGACAGTGTTTTTACTTGTTCTTTGATATAGTCAAATCCTTCTTGCCAAAACTTTGGAGATCTTATATCAAATCCATACTCTGCAAGTAATTTCTCAGGTTTCTTTGAACCACCTGCTGCAAGAATATTGATGTATGATGGAACAAAGTCTTTGCCCTCTTTTTTATATCTTTGAAATAATGACAATGCAAGTAAATTCCCAAATGAATATGCATAGCAGTAAAACGGTGTGTGGTGAAAGTGTGGGATGCAACTCCATTCAATCCCAAAGTCATCTGAGAGACTAACTGAATTTCCAAATTGTTCTTTTAAATTTTGTAGATATGTTTTTGAAATTTCATTTATTGTGGTGCCTTTTCCGATTTGCTTGTGAGCATCAACTTCAAAAATTGTAAAATATGATTGTCTTAGAATTGTTGCATACAAATCATCAATTTTTTCTGCAAGCATAATTTTTTTCTCATTATCTGAAATTTTATCTGATAAATTATCGTACAGTAATAATTCTGAAAAAGTAGATGCCGTTTCTGCTAGTGGCAATGGTGCATCTTGAACAAGAATTGATCTGTCTTGTGCTGCTTGGCTGTGAACTGCATGGCCTAATTCATGAGCTAGTGTGAACACATCTCTTGATTTACCTGTAAAATTTACCAGTACAAACGGTGTGATTTTTGGAGTTAATGTACTGCAAAATGCTCCGTCTCTTTTTCCTTGTCTAATTGCTGAATCAATGTGATTTTCATTGAAGACTTTACGTGCATACTCTTCTAGAGTACTACTGAATTTCCCTAATGACTCAAAGACTAGATTAACTGATTTAGTGTACGTGTAATTTTTTTCTTTAATGTTTGCAGCAACTGGTGCATAGATATCATATCTTCGAAGCTTTTTCATTTTCAACATTTTTGCTTTTTGAGCAAAGAATTTTTGAAAAACAGGTGAATTTTTTCTACAAACAGAAAGAAGCGACTCTATAGTTTTATCATCTACATCATTTCCAATATTTCTCATCGAAATTGGACTGTCATACCCTCTGATCTCAATTCCTTCATCTCTCCAATTAAGAACAATATTTTGATAAATTTCACCTACTACTCCCTTATTCTCAGAATATTTTGTTAGAATTGTTTTGTATGCTGTTTCACGAATTTTTGGATTGGTACTTCTGACATAATTGGTAAGCTCCTCTCTTGTCATTTTTTTATTTTTACTCCCAATTTTCATTTGATATTCAAACGCGTTAGTAATTTTGTCATACAATTTTACAAGTGCTGAAATCCCTGTGACATCTAGTGTATTGATAATTCTCTCTTCTGGTTCAGAAAGAGCATATTTTGCAAATAGTCTTTTGTGTGACAAATATTCTGCTAGTTCCCCTGTATCTTTCATGAGTCTTTTTGCATTTTTTTCATCTACTTGTGTTTTCCACCATAAATCAAAAAACAAAATTTTGTTTGAAATCTCAGAACCAAGCTTTGACATTTTAGTCATTAATGATGTTGCTTCATCTGACTGGGTATCTGACGAATATGATAATGATGCATATCCTCCAATTTTGCTCATGTTTTCAGAAATTTTTTCCACTTGTTGTAGTATATCGCCAAATTTTTTTGATGACATTTTTGGATTTAATTGAGATTTTATTTTTTCAAACTTTATTGCTTGTTTTTCTAATTCTTGAATTTGTTTTTGAAACGCTACACTTTTTGGATTCTTTGCTAATTCTGAAAGATCCCATCCTCCAAGTTTATACTCAGACATAAATTTTGTATTTTTTGACTATTAAAAAATCAATAGTACTCTTCGTGAATATAACACCATTTCCAAATATCTCCTGGAATTGCTTTCATAACTGGGTGTCCTGTTTCTTTATGGTGTTTTGTTGCATGTTTTCCAATTGATGAATCACAACAACCTACATGTCCACAAGTTAGACACATTCTAATGGCTACTACTGGAAGGTGTTCTTTTTCACATTCTTCACAACTTTTTGTATTTGGAAAAACTTTTTTCTCATGTGAGAAATGTTCACATTCTTTTGTCATTCTAGTATTTTTTTAGAGTATCTTTGTATCTCTTTATGGAATCAATAATTACTTGTTTTGCATCCTTTGCTGATTCCCATCCTATAATTTTCACTTTTTTCCCTTCTAATTCTTTATACACTTGGAAAAAATGAGCAATCTCTGAACGATAATGATCTTCGATATTTTGAATGTCTGTTGTATGCAAGTATCTAGGATCATTTGTTGAGACGCAAATTATTTTGTCATCTGGCTCCCCATCATCTTCCATTTTTAGTACTCCAATTGGTCTTGATTCAATTAAAATTCCTGGAAATGTTGGATTTGTAACTAGCACTAATGCATCAAGTGGGTCTCCATCTTCAGATAATGTTTGCGGAATTAATCCATAATCTCCTGGATAATGAAATGGTGAAAATAATACTCTGTCTAATTTAATTAAATTATGTTTTTTATCATATTCATATTTGTTCATAGATCCCTTTGGAATCTCTATAATCGCATTAATGATTTCAGGAATGTCTGGACCTGGTTCAATATCATGCCAAAGATTCTTACTCAATTTACTGACTAGAGAATTTTATCAATATATGAATTCTATGAATAAACTAATAGATCAACTGATAATAATCTTTAATTTCTAAAAATCAATGAGGCAGAATACTGTGATTTTTAATTTTTCAAAAAACTTGATTTTCATATTCGCATTTTTATTATTTTTTATCTCCTTTGAATCTGCAAGTGCTAATACTGATGGAAATTATTGGAATGCATCAGCAACAGTTCCATCTGGTGTAAATGGTGCAGTTACATTTACTTTAGACTTTGAAGATGTTGCAGGAAATGACGCAACCCAAGTAACTCAATCTGCAATTACTGATGGCAGTTCAGTTACTATTGATACTACTGCACCAACTCTTTCATCGTTAATATGGAATAGTGGTCATGCTGATTGGAATTCTGATTTTGACAGTGATAAATCCTACTTTGGTACTGAATCTGCAGGATATGTAATTACATTAACCTCTGGTGAAAATCTTGCAGTTCTTGATACTCAATTCTCAGCTGATAATACTTTGGTAAAAATCAATGACATTAATTTGAACACTGTTCATGCTGGATACAAAATTATTCCTGCAGCAAAGGCTCAATCTATCTTCTTTGAACTTCCAGCTTCTGGAAATGGCATTGGTGATGGTCTTTTGACATTTGATGTGACACTTCAAGACTTGGCAAATAATACCGCATCATTTGATGAAACTGATATTACTGATTCAAGTTCTGTTACTGCTGATTATACTGCCCCTGTATTGCTAAATGCTGTAGTTACTGGTGATAATACACTTGCATTGACATTTAGTGATTGGATGGATAATGGTGGTGCCGCAAGTACTGGTACCTACAGTGATGTAATAATTGATCCTTCTGGTGCTAATTCTGCAAGAACCGATGATAATGCATATCATGATGCCGGTAATACCGTCGTGATTGAATTTAGTGGTGCTGCAGTTGCTGCAGGAACTTCTGCTAGAATTGATATAGCTACCATGAATAATGTAGTTGACATTGCCCTAGTTGCACTTCCTGATCAAGCCGTTACTGCTGGTGCCATTACTGCTGTAGCAACTGCTTCTGATCCTACAGTGGCAATAACTGATGATACATTTATTCGAACTATTACTGCAACTGGAATTGATGACCCTGTAATTGATTTGTCTGGTATGAACAGTAATGCATTCCCTGCTGACATTACAGTGAACACTGATTTATCAACTATCTTACTTACTTCAGGAACCACTGCAACATTTTCTGGCGCTGAACAAATTATAGTATCTGTTTCAAATAAGACTGCAACCGGTGTGAGTGGAACTATTGGTACCATAATTGAATTTGGTCAGGCTGATCAAGATATTACATTTGATAATCCTGTAAGAATTACTTTGCCTAACAAACAAGGTGGACAGGCATTTATGATTAATGCTGCAGGAACTACTACTATCATTGCTAACACTTGTACTGCTGATACGTTTGCTGCAACTGATACTCAATTAACATCCACAGTTAGTACATCTGATGATGCTCATTGTAAAATTGATGTTGGAAATGATCTTGTTATTTGGACTAGACACTTTACTGGTGCAGGTGCAGGCGGTGGTTCACCTCTTCCTTCAAGTGGTGGAGGCGGTAGTGGTGGTGATGAAAATGCTCCATCTATAAGCACTTCATTTGGAGATAATGAATTCCCATTGATATATGAGGGTGTAAAATATTCTTCAAATAATCTAGATTCTGTTCATACATCTATTATTGATGTAGGTGAACCATTGAATCTAACTTTACAATTGTATGATAATGGTGGTCCTCAAAACATACAACATGTAGAAGTATATGTTAACCAATTTGGTGAGAATATTCTTAATGATAGATCTGAGACTATTGTAATTTATGATTCTCAATCTGGTGATGAAATAATTGATCCACATAATCTGATATCTAGTGCTACAATCACTCCGTCTGTATCTGCTGATAATAAAGCGGTATTTGATGTAGAAATGATATTTGATGATGAAATTCCACAATCTTACATTCTGTTTAGAGTGTGGGACCAAAAACGAAATTCAATTGATTTGGCATTGGAAAATGTTTTGATTGTAACTTCTGACGGTACTGCTACCTCCAGTGTTAGTCCATCTGTTGTAACTTCTGAATCATCTAGTGCTACAATCACTCCAACTAAAGTGATTGAATCTGGAACTATAGTTGAGGATGGAACAGTAATTGAAGCAGGAACAGTGATTGAACCTGGTGTAACAATTGAATCTGGTGTAACTCTAGAACCTGGTGTTGTAATTGAACCTGGTGTAATAATTGAACGCGGTGTTGTCACTGATACTGGTATTTCTGTAGATTCTGGTACCACAAAAGATTCCATATTGATTACAGGTGATAAATTAGTAGAACTTGAACCTACAATCGTTGTTCAAGCAGGAACAGTAATTCCAGCAGGAACAGTAATTGAAGCAGGAACCGTAATTGAATCTGGTGTAACAATTGAATCTGGTGTAACTCTAGAACCTGGTGTTGTAATTGAAAAAGGTGTAACAATTGAAAAAGGTGTAATAACTGAAAAAGGAATTGCACTAGATGCAGGTACTACTGCTAAATCTAGTATGACTACAGAAAACACTATGGGTGATAGCACAAAGATCTATTCCCCACATGAAAGAGATGTTCTAGAAAAATATGGTGGATTTAGTAGTGAATCTATAAGTGATGTTGAAGTATTATACGAGTTTAGTATTACAGGCGAATCTATCCCGTCATGGTTCAAGAATACCATTAAATGGTATTTGAGTGATAGTTTGGATAAGAGTAATCTTGTTGCAGCATTAGATAATCTTGCAACTAGAGGATTCTTATCTCCTTAGTTGTAGATATTTGTAAATTACTTAGTTTGATGACTTGATTATTTTTTAACACATAAATTTTAAAAAATTTAATCAGATTATTTCATTATTATTGTGAATCACTTTGAATATTTTTACTGTGTATTGTCCTTCAAAGACATTAATTATTTCACCTGTACTGTTATCTACATTTCTTACTCTGAATTTGTATTCATAGGATCCATCTCCTTTGACATCTACCTGTGCAACGTGAACTGGATCAGTTCCTTTGTAAAATTGAATAATTACTGGATATCTTTCAACATAATCTGATGGTGCTCCAATCACTGTCCCCCATGGGAGTGTATTGTCTTGAGGGATAGTCATCATAGTTGTAGTTTTTTCTAAACTGATTTCTTCATTTATTGGAGAAACAATTACTGAGTTTTGGCTAGCTTCAGCTGATGTATTTCCTGGAATTATCATTATGCCAATAACTGTCATAATTGATGCTATCAAAAGTATGTTTGATTTCATGATCTTGTTTTTCGTATCTTAATTCCCATTTAAAAGATTTATTACAAATTTGTATTATGGTAATTCTTCTTCTAAATCCGAACACGCTGCATGGACCCATTGATCTTTAGAATTTTTTAGAATTGTTTTTCCTGTTTTGATTGCATCCCCACACTCTACGCATTTTCCATTAAATCTGGCTTTCATGAATTCTCTTAAATTGATTCTAATTTTAACCTAAACCCCGTTTGACTAATTTTATATGGAATCTATTTTATCTAAAATTAATCTTATTTTTATTAAAAAAAAAGATGATAATAACCTAGACTGAATCTAGATTACCATCAGGTGTGTTTATCACCTTGAAGATTTTTACATCATAGTTTCCTTTAAAAAAATGGGTGACTATACCTTCATTTATTGATAAAACTCTGAATTTGTATTCAAAAGAATCATCTCCTTTCAAATCTACCTGTGCAACATGAATAGGACTTTTTTCTCCAGGTTTGAAGAATTGAATAATCACAGGATATCCTTGAGCAGGATCAATGATTTTACCTTTGACTGTCCCCCATGGAAGTGTATTATCTTGAGGGACAGTCATTGTGGTAATTGTTTTTTGCAAACTTGTTTCTTGGTCTAACTTTACTATTGTATTTCCATAAGGCTCTGCAAATACAGTCATATCTGAAAAAATAGATATGCTCAGTAGCATTCCAAAAACACAAAGTACTGCTAAACTTTTTGTTTGCTTTGTTTTACAACTTTGTTTTTTTGATGCAGAATTTTTTCTTTGAGATGAAAATCTACCTTTGAATAACATGGCACTGGTAGGTTTCATTTTTTCATCTTTGTGACACAATTTTGATGATGCAATTGTACCTGATTTCTCACAATTTTGTCGGGGAGTTTTTGTGACATCAGAAAAAAATTGTACGTGCATCTTAGTGTCTCTCCTCAAACAAAATCCAAGAAAGACCCATTAGATCTTCCTTAGATAGAACAGATGAGTTGGGATGTTCTAAGGATTTTGACACTGTTTTTGACTCACTTGTATTCTGAATCTCAGAAGGCAAGTTTTGCCAATTGTGTGTTGTTTTCTGCTTCATGGTAATGTTTAATCTGAGTTATATATAATGAGAGATACCGTAATACGGTATGCCTTTAGATGATGATTTTTCATACGGGAATTTGCAAAATTACAAACTGTATCTTCGTCCTAATATTCATGATCATTATGGATACCCAAATGTAAAAAAATCTCAATTAACAAAACATCAACAAAATGTTCAAAGTTTGTTACAACTTATGAGTAAAAATAAACCACTTACCACTTGGGATTTTGCAAAAATATCCATACCTGATGACATTTCAAAATTACGTGAACGAGAAAAAATTTACAGACGTTTATTTGTTGGAAGAAAAGACAAGGGAAAACATTCTGATGGAATTTTAGATTTAGGACTAGTTGTAAAAGATGGGAAAAGTCTCAAAACTGGAACAGCTGACAAGTATAGATTATCATTGTATGGTATTTTGTATTGTATTGATGTACTAAATTTAAATAAAAAAGAAATCGATATGATTGCAGAAAAATATTCTACTGTTTTACCAAAAGTTTTTGGAAAATGGGATTATTTAAAATCAAAAATTGAAAATAAAGTATATGGAATTAATTTATTAGCAAATGGCTTACTTGCAGACAATCCTCAAATTCAAGTATCTTCAGATGTTCCCTTTTATGAGTTAATGTCATTTATTCATATTAAATTTCAAAGAAATTTTGAAAATATCTCTGAAGAACAATTAGCAGAACAAATTTCATATTGGTTTTATGTTAATTTGTTATATTCTCCATTGGAGAAAAACAATATTGGTATTGATAATTTAAATCTGATATTTGATGATGATGTAGAATTAAAAAAATGGTTTTTGAAGTTTTTTAAAGAGTCTACAAAATATTTTCATGAAAGGTATAGTGTATTAAAAAAATCTAAAATCTACTAGCTATTTTATGGATTTAATTAGTTTGTTTAATTCATTTAAATCAAAAGGTTTTGTTAGTAATCCGAATAATCCTGAGTCTTGTGCCTTTTTAAATTCTTGATTGTTTATTGCATAAGCTGATGTAAATACAATCTTTGCATCAGTGTGGTCTTTTTTTATTTTAAAAAATGCCTCATATCCGTTTAGTATTGGCATTTTCAGATCCATTAGAACAATATCTGGTTGTGTTTCTTTGTATTTTTTTATGGCTTCTTCCCCATTTTTAGCCGTAATTACCTCATAATTTTCATATTTTAGCATGTATTCTGTTGCCTCTAGAAATTGAGTATCATCATCAACTAGGAGAATCTTGGGGTTGGTCATTATTTTGAATTTATTATATTACTTTTAATCAACATTTCTTGAATTTTCATTTTGGTAGTTTGATTGAAAAAATTACTGGATTGGTATTTGCCCAAATTTTTCCATTATGTTGTTCTATGATGTTTTTACAACTAGAAAGCCCCAATCCTGTACCTTCAAGTTTTGTAGTAGTTAATGCCTCAAAGATATGATTTAGATCCTTTGATGGGATGTTTGGACCTGAATTTTTAAATTCTAGTGTGATATCTGATGTTGTTTGATTAATGTTAATTGTAATGTGTCCTTCTTTTTCCCCAATTGATTGAATGGCATTTAAAATAATATTTACAAATACAATTAATATTTTTTGATGATCAATATTGATTGTTACATCATTTTTTGGAATATTCATTGCAATGTTTGATGGAATATCTAATTCATCTATTGCTTCTTGAATAGTTTGATTAATTGAATGTGGTTTTAAAATTAACGGTGTTGTTCTTACATAGTTTAGAACTTCTTCTACTTGGTGAGAAATACGACGAACTGAAATGTTTATTCGTTTTAATTCTCTTGAGATAATACTGTTTTGATTATTATTTTCTTTATCTATTACTACCCCTGAGTTTTTAATCGTACCTAATGGGTTTCGAATGTCATGTGCAATATTTGATGATAGTTGTCCAATTACTGTAAGTTTTTCTTTTTTGAAACTTTGCGTTCTTTTTATTAAAAATGCTAATAGTACTGTAATAGTTGATAATAATAAAAATACAGTTTGAATTTTTGCAAAAAATATCATTTCATCCACTTCTTTGTTAATTGATAGAGTAGGTGTTACTACTGCAAACATGAATTCATTTTTTTCATTAATGTTAACAGCAATTCCTGAATTTATTCTCTCTCCAATCCCGTCATTTAGTGTAATAATTATTGTAGATAGTTCCCCTTGTAGTACATTTAGAATGTGTGTATTGTATTGTTTATTTTGTCCTGTTTCTATCTGAATACCGTTATCAAAAAAGTCCTTTCCTGTATTTTCCATGTTTGGATGAACAAGTAAGATATGATTTTCATCCATAACTACAAAAAATTGTGATTCAATGTCATAGATGTTTCCGTGTCGCTCAAAGAATTCACTTGATGCAAATGTCACTAACAGTAAACCTGATGTTGTGTTTGTTTGTTCATTAATTATGGGATATGTGATTGCAATTTCTGGTTCATCATATAGTAATGTGTTAATTGATAAAATTTTTGGACCCACTCCTGAATTTTCTTCTAATCTAATTAATTCTGATAACCCATTAACTTTTGCGCCAATTAATGAATCATGATTTTGACTAACTTGAGATAGTACTGTATAATTCTCATCAAGGGCAAGAATTTGTGCAGTAGGTGAGATTGAATTTATCCTGTTATATGTTTCTAGAATTTGTTTACTTGCCTCTTCAGTACCGCTATCTGTCTGTATTTCATTTGATCTTGATAGTAATTCTAATTCAAAAATAATGGTTTCAATTTCTGTACTAATATTTTTTGATATGGACTTTGTAATGATTTCTTGAATTTCTATTTGGTTTTTGATAATTACTGTTTTGATATTTTCCTCTTCAATACTGTAAATTTTGATTGTAATTAGAATAACTGTAATAATTATTGCAAAAACTATTGCAACCCAAATAATTTTTTTCTTATCTTCAAACATTCCTATATGATCGATTCAATTAGTTCTATTTTAGGGACATGAATGATAAATGGACCGGATGGGATTTGAACCCACGACCTTTGCGGGAATTCCTTCCTTACGCAGTGTGAGTGCGTCATCCAAACCAAACTAGACGACCGGTCCAATAATTTTAGATTATGACGTATTTTTTTATCTTTAGATGGGTGGATATTTTGTTATTACCTTGGCTTTTTGTATGAATTTTTAAAATATTGTATGTGTCTTTACAGGAATTTGATTCATTAATTGATAGAATGAAATTAGCATTTGAGTATGCCGAAAATCTTGGTCAATATACTGATGCTGCAAAAATTCTGTTTCAAATGAATGAAGAATTACCTGATGATTTACAATTGTCATTTGAAGAATTAGATGATCCTGATTATGCAAAACCATTTATCATAAAACATTCTACTGAATTAAAATCTGCAATTGTAGAATATAGACAAAGATTGATGAATTTTTAATTCTATTTCTTTACGCCGAGATTTCTATTCTTTAATCTCAAGTATGGATTTCTGCATTTTCTGCATCTTGTTGCCCCGACATCGTTTCTACACCCACATTTGAAGCAAATTCTCATAACTAGACGTGCTTGTTGTGCAATGCGTTTCTTTTCAGGATCTGTTATAGGCATTTAATTTTCTCCTTAATCTCTCTCTTTTATTCTAATCGGATTTTTCCATCTTTCCTGCTAGTAAAACTGGTACTTCTGCTGGTCTTTTAGCTACTGGAATGTTTGCTTTGTTAAACATTGAAATTTTGGATTCTGCTGAACCATACGTTCCCATTACTATAGCTCCTGCATGACCCATTCTCTTTTCTTTAGGGGCTGCTCTTCCTGCAATGTATGCTACAGTTGGTTTGTTAAATCCACTATCTATAATTCTCTGAGCTAAAATTTCTTCAGAATCTCCTCCAATTTCTCCTACTACTACTAATCCTTCTAAATCTGGAATGTCTTTTACCATCTCAAATGCATCAATCATTCTTGTTCCATTAACTGGATCTCCCCCGATTCCAATTGTAATTGATTGTCCAAATCCTGCATTAGTTAGTGCATCTGAAATTTCATAAAGTAAAGTTCCACTTTTTGATAGTACTGCAATTTTACCTGCTTTGAATGGCATCGGTGGCATAATTCCTATTTTGATTAATTCTGGAATCATAATTCCTGGAGTGTTTGGTCCAATGATTACTGCTCCTTTTTGATTAGCAAGATCTAGTGCTTCCATTGTATCTCTAATTGGAACATGTTCTGGAATTGCAACTAGTAATTTGATTCCTGCATTTAGTGCATCTTTTGCAGCTCCTAAGAAGAATTTTGCTGGAACAAAAAGAATTGAAATTTTGGCATTTGTTGCATCTACTGCTTCTTGCATTGAATTGTAAACTGGAACTTTGTCTTCAAATTTCTGACCTCCTTTACCTGGAGTAACTCCTGCAACTACGTTTGTTCCATATGCTATCATTTGTTTTGCATGTAGTGAACCATATGCTCCTGTGATTCCTTGAACAATTACTCCTTTATTCTCATAATCTGAATCCCCTTGTTTTCCTTTAAGTAATTCAAAAATATCTGTCAATTCTTTACTCCCATAACTGCGGCATTGATTGCCTCTTCAACTGTTGTGAAAATTTTTGTTCTAGACCCTTGGAGCATTTCAGTTGCTTTTTCAGATTCTGTTCCTTTGAGTCTTGAAAATACTGGCAAGTCAATTAAATTATTTTCATATGCTTTAAGAAATGCTTCAGCTACTACTGTGGTTTTTACAATTCCTCCATAGAGATTTACTAAAATTCCTTTTACTCTATCTAATTTACTAATCAAAGTTAATGCTTCATAAACTGATTCAGTTGTTGCACCGCCACCTACATCTAAGAAACATGCAGGTTTTCCTCCGTTATCTGATAACATGTCTAGTGTGGACATGACAAGTCCTGCACCATTTCCAACTACGGCAATATCTCCATCTAATTCAACTAAAGAAAATCCGCTTTTTTCAGCTTGTTCTTCAATCTCTGTTTTTTCTTGATATTTTTGTAGTTCGTCATGTCTGAAATTACTGTTATCATCTGTTACAAATTTACCATCAAGTGCCATGATTGAATCATCTTGCATGATTGCTAATGGATTAATTTCTACTAGTTCTGCTTCTTTTTCGATTGTAAGTTTTGATAATTTTACTAATGTATCTGCAAATTGTTCTGCCGTATTTCCTTCTAATCCAACTTCTTTTGCAACTTCTTTTGCTAGTTCATCTGATACTTCACCTAATCCAATTTCTTTGATAATTTGATTTTTGACTGATTCAATTTCTACACCACCTTCAGCTGATGCGATAATGGTGTAACATCTCTTTGAACGATTCAAAAATATTGATAAATACAATTCTTTTTTAATATCTGCCATTTTTTCAAGTAAAATTGCTCTTGCTTTTTCACCTTTTATTGTCAAATCCATAACTTGAGGATATTTCAATTCAAATTCATCATCATTTTGGCATTTTTGAATACCTCCTGCTTTACCTCTTCCTCCTACTGGTACCTGAATCTTGATTACAAACGGATATCCTAGTTTTTTGACATCTTCTCTGCCTTTTTCAATATTAGTTGAAGATATACTTTCAAGAAGATTAATTCCGTATTCTCGAAATAGTTCCTTTGCTTGAAACTCTAGTAATTGCATGCAAAAACGTTGAATTTTACGGTCTTTATTAACTATGATATTATTTCAATTGCTCTTCAAGAAAATCAATCATTTCTAAAAAGCGATCTTTACTTTTTCGTAATAATTCTTGAGGATATTCTTCAATAGTAAAAACAAATTGTTGATGAAAACTTGGAACTAAAATTCCACCTGATGTCACCATTTGCTCAATTACATACCCTTTGGTAAGTGTACATACAATTTCTTCATATGATTCTTCTTCTTCTTCCAAAGTTTGTCTAAATAGTACAATTGGCCTGTTGGTTTTTGCAACAATACTTGAGCCTTTTTCTAATAGATCTTCTAACTGTTGAATCTGCCATGCATCAAGACTGATTTGCTTTACCATGTATCTATTGGGTGATTTTTCTATTTAACCGTGACAAAACAATGTATTTTCACTATTTGTCATCAATAAAATCATGCATAATAAATAAAGAAAAAATGATTTGGGTATTATCCCATATCTAAAGCTCTAGAATGTTTTCTAGTATGTGGTCTTTCTCCTGCGTATTTTCTTCTCATGTGTCCTGATGGTCTACCATAGATTAACTCTAAGAACCAAGACTCATGTTCAATTTCTTCAGCTAGGATATCTTTTGCAATATCGTATGTTGCAGGATCTTTTCCTAATGTCATTTTGCAAATTTTATCCCAATTCACAATTGCACCTTGTTCTGCTTTTAGACATTTTTCTAAAATTGCTTTATGATCTGTATGATTTGCTGGAAGTTGTAGGAATTCACAACCTGAAATTTTTATAAATTCTGTTGCATCAATTGGAAGTTTTCCACCTAATTGGTAGATTCTCTCCAGGCATGATTCAAAGTGACTAAGATCTTCTAATCTTGCATCTTCGATAATTCCTTTCAGTCCTTCACCTTCTAAACCTGTACAATGTGCCCTGAGGTTGGTAAAATAATAATATGCAGTAAATTCGACTGCTGCATTTTTTATCAATTCTTTTAACAACTCATCTACATCAAGGCCATTTTGTTTTAGAACGTTAATTCCAACAACATTTGGTGTGTTTGATTCAGACATGAAATTTTTAAAAAATTATTTCTCATAAAAAGATTCTTCTAAATCTACGATTATGTTATGAAAATAATTCCAGCGAGGTTTTGGGAAAATCGGTTGGGGGACCTAAGATACCTTCTCCACTGGAATATGTATTGATTATCTATTTTTGATAGTTAAAACATGGGACTGCACTGCAATCATTTTTAGAATTATTATTCTACTGATACTCTGATTTTTTGCCCATCGATATCATCTGACTTGTATTCTTTACAAGTTTCTTCAAAGTTTACTTGTTTCACTCTAACTAAAAATGCCAAATCTTTAGTTTTGTCTTTCATCATTTCAAGTGATTCTGAATCTAGATCAAGAATTGATGCAGTTTCTAGTACATCTGTTGGATTGTATCCTCTTTCTTTTCTTAACGTTTGTAATCTTCTTGCAATATCTTTTACCAATCCTTTTGCCATCATCTCTTTGTTTCTTGCAGTTGAGATAAACACAATGTATTCATCTCGTTTTGCCATTGCAAAATTTTCACTAGCATCAAAATCTACAATAAAATCTTCATTATCTAATGATATTATTTCACCATCAATATCAAAATTATGTTTTCCATCTTTTTGTAATGCTAAACTAATTTCTTCAGGATCTGTTTCATTAAATGTAGAAACTAGTTTTCCCATGTGTTGTTTTGCTTTGGGTCCTATTTTCTTTCTTTCTAATTCAATTACTGGTTTTACTGGCAATCCTAATTGTTTCAGTTCTACAATTTGTTCTAAACCTGAATTATTTTCTGTTTCAATAATGTTGAATTTTTCTACGTTGAGCTGTGATTGCAATAATTTTGAAAGTGATTCCAGTTTTACTTTTTGATCTTTGCTGACACAAATTTGTGCTTCATTTAATGGCCATCGCCTCTTTAACTTTCCTTTCATTCTAGCTGCTGATGATATTGATACAACATCTTTCATGATATCAAATGATTCTTCAATTTTTTCATCAATTAGTGATTCTTGTGATTGTGGCCATTTGTCTAATAGGATACTTTGTTCTCCTTCAAAGACTGTTTGATACAAATGCTCACTAGTAAAAGGACAAAATGGATGAATCAAAATATCTAGTGTTTTGAGAACTTTGTCTAACACTGCATATATTGCAAGTCTTCTGTTTTTCTTTTCTTCATCCTCATCCCATAATTCGCCTCTGGTAATTGGAATGTATATTTGACTGAGATTGTTAATTATAAAATCATCAATTGCTTTTGCACATTCATGAAATTTACATGATTGATTCTTTTCAGTCATTGTAACAATGAGTTTTTGAAGTTTTGATAATAACCAAATGTCTGGCGATGTCAACAAATTATTTTGTTTTGCCCATTCAAGAGTACTTGATTTATCAAAATTGTCATACTGACTGTTTTGCTTAAAGTACAGATGTAGATTGAATAGTGTATTGATTACTTGGTATGGTCTTGACATTAATTCATCTGTGCTGAAACTTAGTGGTTCAATTGGACTTGCCTTCCACATGAAATAAAATCGAATTAAATCAGTAGGGTATTTTTGTAATAATTTTGCACCTTCCAAAACATTTCCTTTGCTTTTACTCATTTTACCACCTTTCTCATCAAGTACATGTCCTTGAAACAAAAATGCCTTGTATGGTGGTGTTGCAGTATTGTTTAAAATTACATTTTCAATTAGTAATGTGTATGCCCATCCTCTGGTTTGATCAATTCCTTCAGTAAAAAATGGTGCTGGAATTTCATTTGTATATTCTTCATCTGTAAGTGATGCATATGGTGCAGAACCACTATTGTGCCAAGTATCTAAAACATATTCTTCTCTTTTTGTTTTGGTACTACCACATTTTTTACATTTTACAGTAATGTTATCAATCCATGGTCTGTGTAATTCAAAGTCTGGACCATCTGGTAATTTGTCAGCCGCATCTACAATTTCTTTTCTTGTAAAAAACCAATTTTTCTCATTACAATCTTCACAATTCCAAACTGGTAATGGACATCCCCAAATTCTTTCTCTAGAAATACACCATGGATGTCTTTCTTTAATAATCCCTAAGAATCTGTTTTTTGGTTGCTCAAAGAAATACTCTACACTATTTGCAGCATCAATTGCTTTATTGTCTAATCTGTCTAATTTGTAAAACCACCCCCTTCTTGCTAGCCATACAATTGGGTGATGTGATCTCCAACAAAGTGGATACTTGTGTTTTATTTTTCCAATTTTTACAAGTGCATTACAATCTTTTAGATCCTCAACAATTGGTCTATCTGCATCTCTGACAAACATTCCTTGATATTTTCCAGCCTTATCTGTGAATTTTACCTCATCATTAATTGGACTGAAAATTTTTACTTTTCTTTTATTTGCAATTTTGATATCTTCCTCACCATTTGCAGGAGACAAATGTACTAGACCGCTTCCTGTACTTGCATCTACAAATGGTTCAGATACTGCAACATGATAATTATCTAATTTTGAATGTTCATTTAATTCTGGAATCAAATTTAATAATGGATGAATGTATTTTTTGCCTTCAAATTCTGAACCTTTTACTGTTTTTGCAATTTTATAATCTTCAATTTTTACTTCTACCATGAATTCTTCTAATCTAGTTTTTCCAACAACCCAAGTTTCATTTTCAACTTTAACAAATACATAATCTTCGTCTGGTTGTAATCCTACCATTGCATCAGTTACTAGTGTAAATGGCATTGTAGTCCATACAATCAAAAATGCGTCTTCATCTACTAGTTTTACTTTGTAGTATAGTGATGGGTCTTTGACTTCTTCGTATCCTTGATTTACTTCTGCATGGCTAAGTGATGTTTGACAGCTTGGACAATATGCGATTACCGTAAAGTCTTCTTCTAGTATTTTATTCTCATATGCTTTTTTAAGAACTTGCCATTCTCTTTCAATAAATTCATCTCGAAATGTCCAGTATGCTTTTTTGTGATTAAATGACATTCCAAGTAATTCATCAACTTCAACCCATGTCTTGTTGAATTTTTCTACAACCTTTTTACATTCTGAAACAATTCTTTCTACTCCGAATTCTTTGATAGCTTCTGTTTTTCCTCCTGAAACTCCCAATTCTTTTTCCACCTGTAATTCAACTGGAAGTCCTTGTGTGTCCCATCCTCCATTGAATTCTATTTTTTTTCCTTGTAGTGTGTTGAATCTATACCATAAATCCTTGATTACTCTACCTCTGAGATGTCCTGCATGTGGAATACCATTCATTGTTGGGGGACCTTCAATGAATCTAATTTTTTCAGGTTTATCTGATGCAAAAATTTGCTTTTCCAAATCAATTGATTTGATGTACTCTCTAACTTGAGATTCAATCGCTTTTGCATCAAACTTTGTTGAAAGTTCCATCTGGATTTTCATATGTGAGTACCATTATAAAGCTAAATTGATTTTTTGAGACTTGGATTATATAATTGGGTTCAGAATAATTTCTATTGGTCAACATTTTGGTGGTGGGCTCTGGTGGACGAGAACACGCATTATCATGGAAATTATCTCAAAGTTCTAAAGTTGAAACTGTGTTTACGGCTCCTGGAAATGGTGGAACTGAAAATAATATCCCGATAGATATTGATGATTTAGATGGGTTGGCAGATTTTGCTAAAAAAAATAATTGTTTTACTGTAGTTGGACCTGAAGCTCCTCTAGCTGATGGAATTGTTGATAAATTTAATGAAAAAAATCTCCCTGTTTTTGGTCCTACAAAATCTGCAGCTCAACTTGAATCAAGTAAGATTTGGGCAAAAAATTTCATGAAACGAAATAATATCCCAACTGCTAGATTTGAGATTTTTGATGATGCTCAAAAGGCACAAGATTATGTCAAATCCCTAGAGTACAATGTAGTCGTAAAAGCTGATGGGCTAGCTGCTGGAAAAGGTGTTCTTGTCTGTAATGGCACCGATGAGGCCATTTCTGCAATTGATACTATACTTGTAAAAAAGACATTTGGAGATGCTGGAAATAAAATAATAATTGAGGAAAGAATAGATGGAATTGAGGCTTCTTTTATTGCCTTATCTGATGGTAATGTTGCAATTCCTATGGCGTCAAGCCAAGATCATAAACGAATTTTTGATGATGATAAAGGTCCAAACACTGGAGGAATGGGTGCATATTCTCCAACTCCAATTGTTGATGATGTGTTGGCAAAAAAAATTCAAGAAACTGTAATTGAGAAAACAATCCAGTCAATGAAAAATGAAGGAATTACATTCAAGGGATTTTTGTATGCTGGAATAATGCTTCGAGATGGCGAGCCATATGTTTTGGAATATAATGTACGAATGGGTGATCCTGAATGTCAGCCAATAACAATGCGAATGGATTTTGATTTGTATGACTATTTTGTAGCCTCTGCTAATGGTACATTATCTTCTATGCCTCAAATAATTTGGAATGATAAATTTGCAGTATGTGTTGTATTGGCATCAAAAGGATATCCTGAATCATATCCTAAAGATGAAGAAATTTCTGGATTTGATTCTATTTCAAATGATGCATATGTTTTTCATGCTGGAACAAAAAAGAATGATGGAAAAATCTTTTCAAATGGTGGACGTGTTTTGGGAGTTACAGCATTGGGTGATTCATTACAATCTGCAATTGATACTGTATATGATGAGGTGGCAAAAATTACTTGGTCTGGTAAATTTTGTAGAACAGATATTGGAAAAAAAGGATTAGACTACTGAATTTTAGTCATCTTATCTTCAGTTACTATCCAATTCATAATTATGTCATGTTCTGATTTTGGAATATTTTTTATGACTTGTTTTTCTAGTGTTAGAGAAATAGCAACTGTTTTGTGTTTTGCTAAAAATCTATCATAAAATCCATGTCCGTATCCTAGCCTTACCCCTGAATGTGACATCCCTACTGTTGGGGTTAGGATCACATCTAGTTCATTATTTACAGGACACTCTTCTTTTGGCTCCATAATGTCAAAACTACCTGTTTCTAGGCTTGAAAAATCTGTAATTTTTCTAAATTCTAAATCAGCACCAATCACTTTGGGTAGAAATACCTCTTTTCCGTTACTTAGTAATTCTTGAATGATATCTTGAGTGAAAATCTCACTTCCTATTGGATAGTATGCTCCAATCTTTGTTGCATTTTTGAATGAAAAAACTTTGTTTAATTTTTTATGGATTTTCTCACTTGCAATTTTTAACAAGTCGTGAGATGTATTGTCTCTTCTTTCTAAAAGAAGATTTCGAAGTGATGTTTTATTTGCACTATCTTCCAATTTGACTACTCAGTGATGCTGCTGTAATTGTATTTTTTAATAACATTGCAACAGTCATAGGTCCTACTCCTCCTGGAACTGGCGTTGCAAATGATGCCTTCTGTATAATATCCTCATAATCAGCATCCCCTACTAACTTTTCTTGAAATCTTGAAATTGCAACATCAATAATTATTGCTCCTTCTTTTATCATATTTTTAGTTAAAATGAATTTGTTTCTGTTACCCACTGCTGAAATTATAATATCTGCTGATTGACATAATTCTATCAAGTTTTTAGTTTTTGAATGACATGTAATTACCGTTGCATTTTTTTCTAATAACAAATGATATAGTGGTTTTCCAACCAAATTACTTCTATTAATTAAAACAACATTTTTTCCTTCCAAGTTGATATTGTGATACTCAAACATCTCCATAACTCCTGATGGTGTACATGCAACAAGTGCTGCTTTTTTCATTGCTAATAATCCCACATTATGTGGTGTTAACCCATCTACATCTTTTAGTGGTGAAATTCTTGATGTGGTGGTAAATTCATCTAATTGTGACGGTAATGGTAATTGGACTAAAATACCATGTACTGAGTTATCATTATTTAGATTCTCTACAATTTCATTAAGTTGAGTCTGTGTTGTGTTTGCATCCAGTTTGTGATCTTTAGTAATTATTCCAACTTCTTCACATGCCTTGTGTTTGTTTCTGACATAGGTAGCCGATGCAGGATCTTCTCCAACAAGAACAGTTGCCAGGCATGGATTGATTTCCTGCTTTTTTAATTCATCAACTGCCATTTTGACTCTATTTTTTACTGATTGGGCAATTAACTTTCCATCAATTTTGACTCCTGTCATGGTATGATTTTTAATTTGTAGATATTTAATTCTTGGACTCTGTAATGATTATCTTAGAAAAGAAATTAAATGGTTATTTTTTTAGTCATAACATGTTTGTAATGATGGCAGACGTTCAACTCAAAGAAGGTGCTGAAGAAGATTTTAAAAAATGGTTTTCAGAATCAAATAAGGTATTATCACCATTTCCTGGATTTGTATCTAGAAAATTCTTGAAATCAGCTGATGGTAGCTATAGAATCATTGTGGAGCATGAAAGCAAAGAGACTTTTATCAAAATGCATAACAGTCCTGAACATGACAAGCTTCATCCTGAAGGACATTCTTACATGAGTCAACCACCTGCAAGAAAAACCTATACTGTAGCTGCTGAATAAATTGAAATTAGATTTTGATTTATCTGTATATCTGGAGAAGATCAAGAAAAGCAGTTCTTCCTATTTTCATACTTTTATTAATCGAGATAGTTTAGCTGTTGGTCTTTTATTTTTAAAACCTGGTGAAGAAGATACCCAAATCCCTCATGCCAGTGATGAAGTGTATTATGTTATTGAAGGTGATGGATTTTTAAAAATTAAAAACAAAGATTACAAAGTTTCAAAAGATAAATTATTTTTTGTAGCCAAAGATGTTGAACACTATTTTCATAGTAATACAGTTCCCCTCAAAGTGCTGTATTTTTTTGGCGGTCCTGATAATTAACTGATAATTGCTCGTCTTTTACTGACGTTGATTTTTTTTCTTGCAAACAAGTTGACAGCTTCTGGATAAATTCTGTGCTCTTCTTTTAGAATTCTTTTTGATAATGTTTCTTCTGTATCGTTTTCTTTGATTTTGACTATTGATTGAATGATAATTGCCCCTGTATCCATTCCTGAATCTACGAAATGCACTGTACACCCTGAATATTTGACTCCATAATCTAATGCCTGTTTTTGAGAATCTAATCCTGGAAATGCGGGTAACAATGCTGGATGAATATTGATGATTCTATTTTTGTATTTTTTTACAAATTCTGGACTGATAATTCTCATAAATCCTGCAAGACAAACTAGACCATTTTTTTGAGTAACTCCGTATTTTGTAAGAATCTCAATTATTTTTTTGTCATATTGCCATCTACTTCCTTTGAATCCTTTGCTTTCAATTACTTCTACATTCACTCCTAATTTTTCTGCAATTTTTAGGCCCTTTGCATTTGGTTTATTTGAAATTACAACTACTGGTTTTATTGGAATTTTCTTTTTCTTTATTGATTTTAAAATAGATTCCATGTTGCTTCCACGCCCTGAGATTAAAATTCCTAGATTTAGCAACTAGTCAATACTAGATCAAACCTGCAATTTATATCAAATCTAATTATTTTCATTTTCGTTGCATAAATCAGTCAGGATGACAAAAAATGGAATCCTGTGTGAGATTGATGAAAAACGTGTTTTTCTAGATCCTAAAAATTCCGATACATCTGGAGTGAATTTTGTTTCTCATGCACATACTGATCATCTTCCTTCAAAAAATGGGGGGACAATTTTGTCTTCAATTGAGACAAATGAGATTGCAAATCTTAGAGGTTTTAAAATGGAAAATCATGTAGAATCACTTGAAAATTTTGATTTAATTGACAGTGGTCATATTTTGGGTGCCAAAGGATTGCTTTTTGATGATATTTTCTATACTGGTGATATTTGTACACGTGATAGAGGTTTTCTTTCAGGTGCGAAAATTCCAAAATGTAAAACTTTGATTACTGAATGCACATTTGGATTATCTGAATTTGTTTTTCCAAAAATTGAGGAAATCCAAAAACAAGTAAATGAATTAATTTCAGAACTATATGGTAAAGGGGTTCCTGTAATTTTGATGGGATATCAACTGGGAAAGGCCCAAACTATTACTCAATTGTTTGGACATTGGGGACCTCTTTATTTTCATGATTCAGTAAAGGAGATGAACTCACTTCATCAAAAATTTGGAGTGCCATTAAATGATGGAATTGGACATACTGAAGCTGAAAAAAATGGTTTACTAGAAAAAAAACCTTGGGTGATGGTAGCTCCAATGGTTTCAAGTAAAAATAAATTCATTCAAGAAATGAAATCAAAATATGGTGCAGTAACAATTGGATTTAGTGGATGGGCACAATCCACAAAATTTTCTTTTGGGAGGCGAACTGATTATTCTATTCCTATGAGTGATCATTGTGATTTTAATGAATTAGTTGAAATGGTAATTCAATCTGGAGCAGAACAAGTTTACACCATTCATGGTTTTGTGGATGAATTTGCAGAACATTTGAGAAAAATAGGAATATCTTCTCAACCCCTAAAAGAAAATTCTTTGGATAATTTTACTTCGTAAATTCCATACATTGACATTCTGCAACTAGACAAGTTTCAGAATTTCTAATATGATCATGTGAGAAATGTTTACATTTTTCATTTTTACAAATTCTTCTTTGAGCTTCTTTTTGCACCACTGACTGCGCAATTGAATTTGCTTGGTCTTTTGAGTAGCCTTTTTTATCCATATAGAAATGCACAACTCTGTTGTAAAGTAAATCTGGATTGAATTGTTTTTCTAGCATGGTTTTATCTAAATAACAATAGGGTGTTATTCTATTAAAATTTGCCAGTTTATCTTAAAATCATGCCTATATCCATCAGATTTGTATGGGTGGCATTAGTAATGACATTACCTTTTTGCTTTTGAAAGAATCGTCCTGAATCACTGTTTTTGAGGAATTCTTTCATTACATCCAAATCTATTCTGATGTTTTCAGTTATTGCTCCTGCGAAAACTGAATTTCCATCAATTCCATCTGTTCCAATTGATGCAATAACCATTTTTTTTAATTTTTGTGTATTTTTTAATAATCGTAAAACTAGTTCTTGATTCCGTCCTCCCATTCCTTTTCCTAGAACTTTAACTGTTGTCTCTCCACCAAAAAGTATACATGTTTTTTCCTCATCAGAAATTTTTTCAAGAATTTTAGTTACTTCTTCTTTAATATTTCCAAAAATCTGCATGGTGTTTACTTTGTAACCTATTTTTTCAGCTTTTTCTTTCATAGCTTCTAAACAATTATTGTTACTTGCAATAACAAAATTCTCAATTTTAGCTTTTTTTGGAGTTTTTATGATTTCATTTTCTCCCTTTTTAAAAAGATCTAAAATTTCTTGTGGCATTTTCCAACGTATCTTGTATTTTTTTAATATTTCTGATGCATCTGCATATGTAGTATCATCCATGTATGTAGTTCCTGAAGCAATAGCTGATAGATCATCTCCTTCCACATCTGACATCACCAAACTTACTCCGTGACATTTCATATTTTCAATTAATTTTCCACCTTTAATTTTTGATAGATGTTTTCTAACACAATTAATTTCTTGAATTGCAGCTCCTGACTTGAGCAATACTTTTGTTACGTGAATTTTATCTTCCAAAGTAATATCATCTGGCATTGCAAGTAGTGATGATCCTCCTCCAGATACTAGAAAAATTATCAATTCGTCACTTCGCTTATTTTGAACAAACTTCATTACCTCTTTTGCTGCCTTTACACTTGTTTGGTCTGGTTCTGGGTGTCTAGAATTAAAAATCTGAAATTTTTTAGCTTTGATTATTGATTTTGAGCCTTTGGGGATTACTATGATTCCGCTTTTTATGGGAACTATGGCATTTAATGCCCTGGTCATGGAATCTCCTGCTTTACCAAATGCTACTGAATAGATGCTTGAATATTTCTCAAGATTGAATGATTTTCCATTAATTTTGATTTCATTAGGTGTAACATAATTTGAAATAATATTTTTTGGATCTGCTGCTTGAAGTCCTACTTCTAAAATCTCCAAGCATTCCTTTTTTTTATCAGACGTTGCCAGCTCTTCAAAATTTTGGATAATCATATTGTTTCTCAATAATGCAAGATATAATAATAATCAATGATGCCTTTGATTCATGCAAACAATACGCATTCCAAAAGTTATCAATTTTGGAGAAAATGCACTTGGTGAAACAGAGTATCCAAAAAATGCCCTAGTTGTTACAACCGTTCCTCCAGCACTATCGGATAAATGGTTAGCAAGAATGGGGATTCAGGATTACATGTTGTATGACCAAGTAAAACCTGAACCATCAATTGAAGATGTCAATACTGTGATTTCACAATTCAAAGACAAAGATCCATCATGTCTTATTGGACTTGGTGGTGGAAGTTCAATGGATGTAGTAAAATATGCTGCACCTGAGATGAAAAAAGAAAAAATCTTAATTCCAACAACATTTGGAACTGGAGCTGAAATGACAACTTATTGTGTTCTGAAATTTGATGGTAAAAAGAAATTGTTACGTGAAGACAAATTTTTAGCTGATATGGCAGTAGTTGATTCATATTTTATGGACGGTACTCCTGAAGCAGTTCTAAACAATTCTGTCTGTGATGCATGTGCTCAAGCTACTGAAGGCTATGATAGCAAATTAGGTAATGACTTGACAAGAACTCTATGTAAACAAGCATTTGAGATTCTCTATGATGCAATTATGAATGACAAACCAGAAAACTATCCGTATGGTTCAATGTTATCTGGAATGGGATTTGGAAATTGCTCAACTACACTTGGACATGCATTGTCATATGTATTCTCAAATGAAGGTGTACCTCATGGATATTCATTATCTTCATGCACTACAGTTGCACACAAACATAACAATTCAATCTTCTATGATAGATTCAAAGAAGCAATGGCAAAACTAGGCTTTGATAAATTAGAACTCAAAGCAGATGTTTCAGAAGCCGCTGACACCGTAATGACTGATAAAGGACATTTGGATCCAAACCCAATTCCAATATCTAAAGACGATGTTGTAAAATGTCTAGAAGATATCAAAGCAGGTAATTTGTAAAAAATTCAATAATTTTTTACCTTTTTTCTATTTTATTGAAAAACTACGAAATTGGCAGCTTGATTAAACCTTTTATGCTAATGATTTGATGTTAATGTTACTTGAGTGATAATAAACTAAAATTTGGTATTCAAAACGGACTAAACGTTGCAAGAGCCGGTTACACTGAAGACCAAATTCTAACAGCTTGTATACTTGCCGATAAAACAGGTTATGATTCTATTTTCTATATGGACCACACAAATGTCCCTCAATGGAAAAATGCAACTGTTTTGGATCCTTGGGTTATGTTATCTGCAATTGCTGCAGTCACACAGAATGTTGAACTTGGAACTTGTGTAACTGATGCCATAAGACGACATCCATCAAATATTGCACTAGCTGCAATTTCACTTGATAGAGTTTCTAAAGGTAGAGCAATACTTGGTATTGGTGCAGGTGAGGCTCAAAATCTAAAAGAATTCTGTATTCCGTTTGAAAAACCTGTATCAAAATGGGAAGAACAAATTCAAGTTATTCATAAATTATACCAATCAAATCCTGATAACACTGTTAGTTATGATGGAAAATATTACAAATTAGAAGGTGCATGTTTACAAGCACCACCAATTAGAAAACCACGTCCACCAACTTACATGGCAGCTGGTGGAAAAAGAACACTTGCAATGACTGGAAAATTAGGTGATGGTTGGTTACCAATTGGTTATACTCCTGTACTCTTTGCAGATCATAAAGCGCAAATTGAAAAATCAATGAATGAAAATAATAGAACCCAAGAAGAAAAAGACAATTTCCAATTTGCACTTGATATTGATGTTTACTTTAGTGAAGATGCAGAACAATCTTGGGCAAAAATGAAAGAAGCAGTAAAAGTTAGTTTGTTCAAGCCTGAAATTTTGAGAGTTCACAACTTAAAAGAAATTGAAGGATTTGATTTTGTCAAATACTTTACAGAATATTCAATGTCTGATCAATCTTGGATTGTAAAGATGAGAGAGGCTGCAACCCAGATGCCTGATGATGTTGCTCGTTCTTCAATCGCACTTGGCACCCCTGAAGATATAATTCCAGTATTTGAGGAATTCATGAAAGCTGGTGTAAATCACTTTGTAATTAGATTCTGGGGTAAGAACTACTTTGGCTCTATTGACAAATTTGCAACTCATGTAATGCCAAAACTTCGAGAAATAGCCAAACAATAAGACGTTTTATCTTATTACATACAGCAAATCATTTACCATACTAGTTTTACTAAATTTGTAATGGATGATGAACTTCCTGAATCAGTAAAAAAATGCCTTGACATTTTAGAAGAAAATGTAGAAATTTTAGCAAATTTAGAACTTGATTTGGAAGATGAAAAAGAAGATGAATTGACATCTGATTTAGAACTTCATCAATTATATGATATGACTGAAGATGTGGCAGAATCTGCAAAACTCAAACGTGCAGAAACTAATTTTGCAAGACGACAAACTGAAGATTCTTTATAATCTAGTGTCTACTGGTTTTTGTTTTAATTTTATTGTCTAATTTTGCCTTACGTTTCATTTTTTGTTTTTCTAATCTTTTCCTTGTACGCTCAGTTGCATTTGTTGCCCCTTGAATGATTTTTGTTTTACTTCCATCTCTAAGCATTATTTCTTTTCCTTTGAATCTGAATTCTATATCTCTACATCTAACGTAATATTTTTTGAGACAAAAAAATATTCTATTGTTTGTCCCATGCATTTCTTTGACTTCTTTTGATTTTTTTAATTCATTGAGAATATTTCGCAATAATCCTTTATCGATATCTGTAATTCTATGTAATTCTCTAAACCAGATGAATCTTGAATTATGTCCCCACTCTTCTAGTAATTTTAGAACTTGATTTGTAGCGTCTCTGTACTCTTCATCCCTTTCATCCATGAATTTGAATAATCGTACCTAAATTTAGTGATTCTCATTAATGAAAACTTTGGATGAATAAAGTCAAATTTTATGACGTTGTTACTTTTTGATTATTTTTGTGATGATACATCATGACTGCTGAATTAAAAAGCAAATGCACTGAATTAGAATGTCGAATTTTAGAAATCAAAGAAATGGTCAAAGAATTAGATGATGACTAGTTTATCTCTTTGATTTTGCTTTTCTTTCTTTGATTCTGGATTTTGTTACTTTAACTGATTGTTTTTGATTATTTTCCATTTTATTTGCAATTGAATCAATTTGCTTGATAATTTTTGCTTGTTCCCCTGATGAACTTGACTTTAGTAATTTCTTTTTTAATTTTTTTAATTGATTTGAATAATTATCATAATCATCTTTTAATCCGTCAAGATATGGGTCTCGCATGTTATTATATGGTGTTGCTACACTTAGTTTATTAAATTAGATGAAAAATTACTTGATGATTTGAAATTAGTGGGACGATTGGAGATTAAATCATATGAAAAAATCAAGGAATTTTTAAATCAAGAACATGTTGGACGTGTTGCAAGTATTGATGAGAATGGTTACCCTCAAGTTATTCCTATGAATTTTTCATTTGTTAATGATGCCATCTACATGCATTCCTTTCCTAGGGGTGAAAAACTTGAAAATATTAAAAGAAATTTCAAAGTAGGTTTTGAAGTAGATAGAGAATTGGAATTTTTACCGTCATATTTTTCCCACCCTACAAATGCATCTCAAGCTGATACTTTGTACATTAGTGTAGTTATCAAAGGAGAATCTGTTTTTGTGTCTGATGATGCTGAAAAAGCTTTGGCACTAAATGAAATGATGAAAAAATATCAGCCTGAAGGTCATTATGATCCATTACAAAATAATGACTTGGTTTTAGATGAGGTTGCAGTAATTAAGATAATTCCAAAATCCATTAAAGGAAAATACAAAATTGGACAACATATGGATTCAAGTTCTAGAGCAATTTTGGCTCAAAAGATTTTTGAGAAAAATTCCCCCACTGCAAAAAGTACTTTGAAAGTTATGGGATTTGAGATTACTAATGATGGATTAAAAATGATTGATGAACCCGTATGGTAATTTAGTCTGTTATCACCATTGCTTTAAATTCTGTTTTTAGGGATTGGTGATGTTGGAGCAAATTACAAAATTTGAACTATCTTCTGATTATGTCCCTACAGGTGATCAGCCCCAGGCAATTGCTGAATTAGTTAAAGGTGTAGAAAAAAAGTCTGTTCAGACATTATTGGGTGTAACTGGAAGTGGAAAGACATTTTCTGTTGCAAATGTTATTGCAAAAACTGGAAAAAATACTCTGGTTATCTCTCACAACAAAACCCTTGCAGCACAATTATACTCTGAATTAAAACAATTTTTCCCAAAAAACAATGTTGGATATTTTGTTTCATACTATGACTATTACCAACCTGAAAGCTATCTGCCTCAAACTGATACGTATATTGAAAAAGATACTCAGATTAATGAAAAAATTGAAAAATTAAGACTAGAGGCTACTGCCATGTTACTCTCTGGTGAGCCAACAATTATTGTATCCACTGTTTCTTGTATCTACTCTCTTGGTAATCCTAAAGATTGGGAAGATTTGGCAATTGTAATTAATTCTGGCGATGAAATAAAACGTAGTGAACTAATTCGACAATTAATTGATGCAAGATATGAAAGAAACGACACTGAAATTGCACCTGGAAATTTTAGAGTCAAAGGTGATACTATAGATATCACTCCTGCTTATTCTGAAGACATTGTTAGAATCTCTATGTTTGGTGATGATGTTGAGAAAATCACTATCCTTGATCATGTTTCATTAAAAGAAAAAAAGAAACTCTCTCAAATGAAAATATTTCCTGCAAAACATTACTTGATTGCAAAAGATGTTAGAAAAAATGCTATTACTTCTATTAAAGATGAATTAAAAAAACGATTACCTGAACTAAATGAACTTGAAAAACAACGATTAGAGATGAGAACAAAATATGATTTAGAAATGATTGAAGAGTTGGGGTATTGTTCAGGTATTGAAAACTATTCTAGACATTTTGATGGACGGCAAGCTGGTGAAAAAGCATTTTGTTTAATGGATTTTTTTGGAGATGATTATCTCTTGGTAATTGATGAATCTCACGTTACTTTACCTCAACTTCATGGGATGTACAAAGGTGATCATTCAAGAAAAGATAAATTGATAACATATGGATTTCGTTTACCAAGTGCATTTGATAATAGACCATTAAAATTTGAAGAATTTGAAAAATATATTCAAAATACTATTTTTGTTTCTGCAACCCCTGCAGATTATGAGAAAAAAATCTCCTCAAAAATTGCAGAACAATTGGTACGCCCTACTGGGTTATTGGATCCTCTAGTTGAGATAAGGCCCACAAAAAATCAGATGGATGATTTAATTCAAGAAATTAACAAAAAAGCAGCAAAATCTGAGCGTGTTTTAGTCACTACTTTGACTAAAAGGATGGCTGAAGATCTGGCAGAATATCTATCAAAAAAACAGATTCGTGTCAGATACATGCATTCTGAAATTGAAGGATTACAACGAACTGAATTAATCCGCCAATTGCGTTTGGGGGAATTTGATGTTCTAGTTGGAATCAATTTGTTACGGGAGGGATTGGATATTCCTGAAGTTTCTCTAGTTGCAATTTTGGATGCAGATAAGGAAGGTTTTTTGAGAAATTTCACTAGTTTGATTCAAACCTTTGGTAGAGCTGCTAGAAATGAACACGGTAGTGTGATAATGTATGCTGATAATATTACAAAATCTATGATTCATGCAATGGATGAAACAAAACGTCGTAGAGAAAAACAATCACAATATAATATTCAACATAACATCACTCCTCAAACAATCATCAAATCAGTTCCAGAACAAGAAACAATGCTAGATGAATCAAAATTAAAATCATCTCATGATATTTCAACTGATATAATTGATTTAGAGGCTCAAATGAAAAAATATTCTGAAGACTTGGATTTTGAGCGTGCCATAGAATGTAGAGATAGAATAAAAAGACTAGAAAAGGAACTTCAATTTAAAAATGACCGAAAATAAATTAAAAATTCGTGGTGCACGACATCACAATTTAAAAAATATTGATGTTGATATTCCAAAAAATAAACTAGTTGTAATTAGTGGATTATCTGGATCAGGGAAATCTACTTTAGCTTTTGATACAATTTATGCTGAAGGGCAGAGGCGTTATGTTGAATCACTTTCAGCATATGCTCGACAATTCTTAGATATGATGGATAAACCTGATGTTGATTCTATTGATGGACTGTCCCCTGCAATTTCAATTCAACAAAAAACTACTAGCAAAAACCCTCGCTCAACTGTTGGTACTACCACTGAAATTTATGATTACATGAGGTTACTTTATGCTAGAATTGGTATTCCATACTGCACTAATTGTAAGCGAAAAATCTCTACTCAGTCAATTGAGAGAATTTGTGATTCTGTACTCAAAGATTTTTCCGGTAAAAAAATTCTAATCTTGTCTCCTCTTGTTCAAAGAAAAAAAGGAACCTATGAGAAACTATTTGAGCAAATCAAAAAAGATGGATATTCTAGAATTCGTCTAAATGGGGAAATTTTAAGCCTAGATGAGGAAATACCTGCCCTTGACAGGCAGAAATGGCACAATATTGAGGTAGTAGTTGATAGGATAACTGCTAACAAATCTGAACGTTCTAGACTTTTTGAGGCAATTCAAGCTGCGATTAAAACATCAAAAGGCGATGTGATGATTTCATCTGATAAAGACGAAAGAATTTTCTCTCAAAATAACGCATGTCCTCATTGTGGATTAACTATTGGTGAACTTGAACCTCGAAATTTTTCATTTAATTCTCCATTTGGTTTGTGTAAGACATGTAATGGTCTTGGTGTAAAAATGGAATTTGATGCTGATTTAGTAATTCCTGATAAAACAAAATCAATTTTAGATGGGGCAATTGTTCCTTGGAGTGGCAGATTTTCATCTTTTAGACGACAAGCATTAAGGGCAGTTGGTAAAAAATTTGGATTTGATTTGATGACGCCCATTAATAAAATAAAACCAAAACATCTAAAAATTATTTTACATGGAAGCGATGATATGATTGATTTTAACTATCGTTCAAAGTCTGGAGATTCTTCTTGGCAATACACAAATGCGTTTGAGGGTGTATTGGTAAATTTACAACGTGTTTTCATGGAAACTGATTCTGAATCAAAACGTGAATGGTTGAAACAATACATGAGAGATACTCCATGTAATGATTGTAATGGAAAAAAATTAAAACCTGAATCGCTTGCAGTAAAAATTAACGATAAAGGAATCATGGATGTTTGTGACTTATCAATTGATAATTGCTATAACTTTTTTTCAAATTTAAAATTAACAGAGAATGAACAATATATTGCAAGAGATGTTTTAAAAGAAATCAAAGAACGTCTTGAATTTTTAATGAATGTTGGATTAAATTATCTAACCCTTAATCGACTAAGTTCTACTCTCTCTGGTGGTGAATCTCAACGAATCCGTTTGGCTACTCAAATTGGTTCAAATCTTACTGGAGTTTTGTATGTCCTTGATGAACCAACAATTGGATTACATCAACGAGACAATGCAAGATTAATTAAAACGCTAAATAAGCTACGAAATCTTGGAAATACTGTAATTGTAGTAGAGCATGACGAAGAAGTTATCCGAAATTCAGACTGGATTGTCGATTTAGGTCCAGGTGCAGGAGTTCATGGTGGAAATGTAGTTTTTGAGGGAACAATTGATAAAATCCTTAATGGACAAAAATCAGTTACTGGGAATTATCTAAAAGATAATTCATTAATTACTTTAAAAGATAAAATACGTAATCGTTCAGGTTCTTTAGTAATTCACAAAGCATCAGAGAATAATCTAAAAGACATTAATGTTGAGATTCCTCTTGGACTTTTTGTTTCAATCACTGGAGTTTCAGGTTCTGGTAAATCTACTTTAATTAATGATATTTTACTTAAATCACTTGAAAATCATTTTTATAAATCAAATGTGAGACCTGGTACACATAAGAAAATTAGTGGTTTGGAAAATATTGATAAAGTAATTGCAATTGATCAATCTCCAATTGGTAGAACACCTCGTTCAAATCCTGCAACATATATTGGTGCATTTACTCCGATTAGGGAATTATACTCTAATACTGAATTATCTAAAGAACGTGGATATGCCCCTGGACAATTTTCATTTAATGTAGCTAATGGACGATGTTTTGCATGTGATGGTGATGGGGTAAAACAAATTGAAATGCAATTTCTATCTGATGTATATGTAAAGTGTGATGAGTGCAAAGGTAAACGGTATAATTCTGAGACTCTTTCTGTTTTGTACAAGGGAAAAAATATTTCTGATGTTTTAGGTATGACTGTATATGAGGCATTAAACTTTTTTGAAAATATACCTTCGATTAAAAGAAAATTACAAACTATTTTTGATGTTGGTTTGGGTTACATCAAACTTGGACAATCCTCAACCACTCTCTCTGGTGGTGAGGCTCAAAGGGTTAAACTTGCCTCAGAATTATCAAAAAGAGGAACTGGAAAAACACTTTACATCTTAGATGAGCCTACAACTGGCCTTCATTTTGCAGATGTTCAAAAATTACTTGATGTATTGAATAGATTGGTAAATTTGGGAAATACTGTTGTGGTAATTGAACATAACATGGATGTCATAAAAAATTCTGATTGGTTAATTGATCTTGGACCTGAAGGTGGTGATGGTGGAGGACAAGTGGTATCCATTGGAACTCCTCACGACATTGCAAAATCTCCTGGAAGCTATACTGGAAAGTATCTGAAAAAATTATTGAAAAAATGACCTTTGATATTTCCACAATTACAATTCCTACTGATCCTGGAATTTATTTGATGAAAGATTCTGATGGAAAAATTATTTACATTGGAAAGGCTAAAAATCTAAAAAACAGAGTAAAGTCTTATTTTTTAAAAAATCAAAATTACAAAACTCAAAAATTAGTTGAAAATATTGATTTTATAGAATTTGTTTTAACTGATAATGAGAGTGAAGCATTTCTTTTAGAATCAAATATGATAAAAAAATATCGTCCTCGATTTAACATTGAATTAAAAGATCAACAACGATACACATACTTGCGAATATCTGATGAAAAATATCCTAGGTTGTTAGTTTCTAGAAGAACAAGAGATGGAACATTTTTGGGTAAAGGAAAAACTTTTGGTCCTTTTACTCAAGGTAGCTCAAAATTACTTACGATTGGAGCATTACGTAAATCATTTCAGATTAGAATTTGTAAAACTTTGCCAAAAAAAGTTTGTTTAGAATATCATTTGGGAAATTGTGAAGGTCCATGTGAATTCAAAGATGCACAGGAAAGATATGCAAAACATGTTGATTCTTTAGAACAAGTCCTAAAGGGAAAAAATCAAACAAAAATTTTTACAAAAAAATTAGAAGAAGAGATGCACCAAGCAGCAAAATTAGAGCAATTTGAGCGTGCAAAAGACATTCGTGACACTTTGATTAGATTGGGTAGTCTTCAAACAAAACAAAAAATGGAATATATTGAAAATTCTGATGAGGAATATTTTGGAATTGGAATTGAATCTCAAACTGCAGTAGTGATGAACTTTAGAATGATTAATGGTGTAATTCGTGATAGTGATAAATTCTTTTTTGATTTGGTAGGTGATAATTCATTTTCTAATTTTTTGTATCAATACTATTCTACTCATAAAATCCCAAAACAAATTCTTGTTAGTGAACTACCTGAAAACAAATCTTTTTTGGAATCATTACTGTCTGAATTATCTGGACTTTCTGTGCAAATAATCAAACCTACCAAAGGAAAGAAAAAAGATATCATTAATTTGATTTTAAAAAATGTTTTATTAATTCATCAAAAAGGTGGTGATCCTGGCCTAGTGGAATTAAAAGATATTTTACATTTAGATGAAATTCCTAACATCATTGAATGCTTTGATATTTCAAATCACGGTGAAGACTTTGCAGTAGGTTCTATGGCTAGATTTGTTGGAGGTAAACCTGATAAATCTGGATATCGAAAATTCAAAATAAAAACAGTTACTGGACGAGATGATTTTGCAATGATTGGTGAGATTATCAAGAGACGATACTATAGATTATCTGAAGATAATTCTAAAATGCCTGCTTTGATTGTAATTGATGGAGGTAAAGGACAATTGTCATCTGCAATGAAGTCATTACAATCACTTGGTTTGAAATTACCTTGTATTTCTTTGGCAAAAGAAAATGAAGAAATTTTTACTCCTAAAAATAAAAAACCAATTATAATTTCAAAATTAAAACCATCTTTGAAAATATTACAACACATCAGAGATGAAACTCATCGATTTGGTGTAGCATACAACAGAACTATTCGTAAAAATCAAATAAAATAAGAAAAAAGGAAAAATTTTGGTTAGTTCACTGAAACACTACCGACCATCCATGGATGGACCATACAAAAGTAGTCATAATCACCAGCTTCTTCAAATGTAAATGCATATGTTGCATCTGCCATTAGTAAACTGCTGTCAAATATACCTGATGGACCGTCTGCTGGACTTCCACTAGTAACAGTATGTGCTGCTGTGTCTACGTTAGGCCACTCTACTGTATCTCCAACATTGATTGTGATATCTGCTGGTGAATAACAAGAGTTTGTTTCCTCACATCCTGGAACTGAAGTACCTACTGGAACATCGACAGTGTGTGTCATTGGTCCTGCTGGTTCTTCATCCATTGTATCAGCTTGTGATTCTTCTACTGCCATTCTCTCTTCAAGTACTATTGTTTTTTCTGCTTCATTTACAGAATAATCTACTTTGTAATCAACTATGAATGGAGTTGTTTTCATTGTGTGAACTGCTAAAGCATTACCGGAAAATTCCCATAATCCTTTAGCGTTTTTTCGATCAACAAATGTCAATTCAAATATTGTTTTGCCATCTGTTGTCCATGTTTTTAGTCCTTTGTCTTCTCCAGGTGCCAATGGGCCACGTAATGAAACAAGTTGTATTTTTTCAGATGCATCATATTCTAGAGTACCTGAATATACTTTGTCACTTGGGGCCAAAATTATTGCCAGTTGGTGTGATTCATGACCCATTCCTGGATCTGTATCTGATGTTAGTCTATCCCAACCTGACTTCATTGGTTTTGTAGGAGTTTCATTATCTACTTGAGCTACTGGCTCAACTGGTTTTGAAACTACTGGAGCTGAAACAACAGGACCGGCGTCTTGAACCCCACTCAAATAGAATGCAGTTCCTACACCGACAGCTAAAATTGCAATTGTAAATGCAATTGCTATGTTGTCTATGCTTGCCATAATTGATATCAAGAATTACGCATGGTAAATAAATCTAATCTTCAGTATTAAATTCATAAAGTAAATCCTATCTGAATTAAATCTAATTTTAAGATTGAAAACCTTCAAGTTCTTAAATTATTGAAAATTTTATACTTTTTTTAATTTATTTTTGAATATCTTATATGATCGCTGTAATCGAGTTTAGATTGTTGTCAATGATGTTGGACAATTATTTCTTTTATGATTCAAGATGGTAATAACATCATACAATGCAATTGAGCTGTCACCAAGTAACTAATCGTTTTTGGTCTTAAGCACTATTGCTTTGTTGTTTTTGAACCTATTATTTTACAACCAAAAAGTGACTCTTTTGTCTATATCTTTTGAATACTTCATTTATGATCATAGTTTGAAATGTGTACATATGCTTGAATCACATGCATTCTTTTCAAAAATGGTAGATGAATTAGTCGAATTTTCAGAATATGATCCTGAATTGGCTGATGGAATAAAGTGGTTAGATGATCAGGCTCAAAAAAAAGGTATCACATTTTATGATATGGTTTTTGAAGTGCTATACAAACACGATGTAAATTCAAAAGCTAAAGATTGGCTTAGTACAAGAAATTAAAATTATTTTCTCAAGTCTAAAGTTTGGTATTCGCATCCTTCAGGTCCACAATATTTTCCAACATACGTTGCTTTTGGTCTGTATAATGCAGGTTTTGGTGCAGCTTCTGCAAATTTTTCTTCAATGATATGTGCTGCCCATCCTACAACTCTTGAAATTGCAAAGATTGGAGTATTGAGATCCATTGGAATTTTTAACATGTAATATAATGATGCACTATACAAATCCACATTTGGATAGATATCTCTGTCTTTCTGGGATTTCATTTCTGAAATAGTTGCAGTCTCTACTTTTTCTGTAATATCAAACCATGGGTCTTTAGTTTTATCTGCAAGTTTTCTTGATAGTTCCTTTAGTACTTGTGCTCTGGGATCATATGTTTTGTAAACTGCATGTCCCATACCCATGATTCTATCTCCTACAGTTATTTTTTCTTTAATCCATTCTTCAACTTTATCTGATTCTGCAATTTCTAAGAGCATTTTCATTACTTCTGTATTGGCACCTCCGTGCAATTCTCCACTTAATGCCCCAATTGCAGCACTTGATGCTGAATACATGTGTGCTCTAGTTGATGCAACTTGTCTTGCTGTAAATGTGGATGCATTGAAAGTATGGTCTGCATGAAGAATCAAACAAACATCAAATATTTTTTCAACTTCAGAGTCTGGCTTTTCTCCAAACATCATGTATAGAAAATTTGCAGCATGACTTAGTGATGAATCTGGTTCTACTGGCTCTAGTCCGTTTCTTATTCTGTGCCAACTGGCAACAATTGTGGGAACTTTTGCAATGAGATTGATTGCTTTATCATAACTGGCATCTTTGTTTGAAAATTCTTCATCATAATACCCTGCAAGTGCTGATACAAATGCCTGAAGCATATCCATTGGGTCTGCATCTTTTCTCCAATTTCCCATGTTTTTTTGCATTTGTTTTGGGATGTATCTTGCATCTACTAATTTTGAATTGAATTCATCTAATTGTGGTTTAGTTGGTAAACTATCGTAAAGTAATAGATATGCTGTTTCTTCAAATGTTGAATTCTCTGTAAGATCTAAAATATCGAATCCACGATAGATGAGTTTTCCTTTTTCTCCATCAATGTTTGAAATTTTGGTATCTGCTACCTCAATTCCACGCAAACCGATATTCTTAGTCTCCATAATTGAGCCTAGCAAAAATCTTCTATTATGTTTTGGCTAAAATCTTGTCTACTAAGTTTAGCAATTAGTCTAATATGCCAACTTTTGACCCTAAATGAGAATTTTTAATCATTAATTAATTGACTCCAAAAGAACGTAAAGATTTACAAAAATTAGATGAACTAGTCCTTAATGCCTCTTCTGAAGAATTAAAAAAGATTCAAGAAATTGATCATCAAACACAGATGGATGGATTGTCATTTTATGATGTTTATGTTGATTCTAGTTCTTTGATTCAACCTAGTATCAAAAAAAATTCTAAAGAATCTAATTCTCATTCTTAATTTAAATAAGGTTCATATTTTTTCAAATCATTATGGCTGTATCTAAAACTAAAAAATCTGTTAGTAAAAAAACAACTAAAAAGACAGCACCTAAAAAAACAACTAAAAAGACAGCACCTAAAAAAACAACTAAAAAGACAGCACCTAAAAAAACAACTAAAAAGACAGCACCTAAAAAAACAACTAAAAAGACAGCACCTAAAAAAACAACTAAAACTTTACGTAACAAAGTCATTTGTATTTCTCATAAAGAAGACTGTGATGGAATTAGTTCTGCAGCACTAGTACGTCAAGCATTTGGCGGTGATGCAATATTGGTTGATTATCCTGGTCAAATGGAGGCACTAAATCAGGTTGTATCTGATGAAAAATTAAAATCATTATACATTTGTGATTTGGGTTTAAGTAAAAAAACTCAAGATGAATTTATTGACATTCTAACTACTCTGAGAAAAAATAAAGTTGCAGTTACATACATTGATCATCATGATATTGATCCTAATGTTGTAAAATCTTTAGAAAAAATCAAAGTCAAAGTAATTCATGATGTTAACGAATGTACTGCTGTTCAAGTTTACAATGCTTTTAAATCAAAACTAAATGATCATGCTTCATTTGTTGCAACTTGTGCTGCAATTACTGATTATATGGAAGATAGACCATTAGGTTCAAAATTACTTCAAATGTATGATAGACAATTTGCATTAATTAGTGCCACAACTCTCACTTACAATATTGTTGGTAGACAACGAGAACCTGATTATCTCTTGTATTTGGTAGAAGAACTTTCTGAATCAAAATTCCCTCATGATATTCCTAACACATTTGAATTTGCTCAAATTCAAGTTGAAAAATTATCTCAAATAATTGCCAAAGTGAAAAAAGGTATGAAAACAATGTCTAATCTTGGGTATATGGAAATTTTAGATTCTGGTGCAAGTGGTGCTGTTAATTTTGTTATGGGTCTATCTGGAAAAGATGTTGGTGTTGCATACAAAGAACGAGTTGATCATGGAATTTATGCTGTTTCAGTTAGGGGCTCCAAAAACTGTAAAGTTCACTTGGGAAGAATTGTTAACACCTTAGTAACTGGTCTTGGTGGTTCTGGCGGTGGACATGATAGAGCATGTGGTGCAGTTGTTCCAAAAGCAAAAATAAAAAAATTCATTACAGAATTAAATAAAAAAATAAAATAGTTATTGTAAAAATCTAGGAATTCTTTTTACAACATGTGCTATTGAAATTCTTCCTGGACCAGCAACAATAATTGAGAGTGTAATTGCTAACATTACCAAGTCCCATTCCCAACCTCCTTTGGAGACAAAAAACCCATTTTCCCATCTAATGTGAAATATTGCACCAAGTAAAATCACTGAAAATATTGCACCTGTAATTCTGGTCAATACTCCTGCAAACAAGAATATTCCGCCAATTAATTCTGCTAGTGCTATTGGGAATTGCATTTCTGCTGGGAGTCCCATCCCTGCTATGGCTTCTTGAAACTCTGGCTCAAATTTCTTTAAACTATGCACAATGAATATTGCACCAATTACTGCTCTAAGTCCCCAATGAGTAATATCATGTAGCGTATTTCCTTTCAGAATTGCTTCTGTGTTCATGGATTTTTCTTTTTGAATATAATTAAAAGGATTTATCCAAATCACAAATAAAATTGGAATAATTTTTTAATAAAATCTATTTGAGAAATTTTTCAAATCTTCAGTTTTTATCTCGCGTTATTTCATCAAACACACAAGACGCAGTAAGATCTCCTGTAACATTGACCATAGTTCTAATCATGTCTAAAATTCTATCTACAGAAAGTAATAGTAAAATTCCTACTGGGGGAATTCCAACTGTGATGAGTATTGTGGATAAGACAATTACTCCTGCCCCTGGTACTGCTGGAGTTCCAATAGAAGCTAACAGCGATGTTATGATTATTACTAAAATCGATAACATACTCAACTCTATTGCAAAAAGCTGTGCTAAAAAGAAGACAGCTATAACCTGATACAATGCAGTACCATCCATGTTCACAGTAGTTCCAAGTGGAATTACCAATTTTGAGACTCGAGTATCTATTTTCAAATCTTCTTCTGCAGTCTTTAATGTCACTGGCATTGTAGCCATCGAACTGGCTGTTGAGAAAGCTAAAGTTTGTGGATTACGGAATTTTGAAAATGTAGAAGATATTGGTCTTTTTGCTACAAATTTTAAGAATAATGTGTATACCAGCAACATAATTCCCAGACCAAGAACAACTGTACCCATGTATACTCCCAATCCAACCATTGTTTCTATGCCCACTGTGGCAACCATTCCAATAATCAAACCAAACACTGCAAACGGTACAATCTTCATAGAGATTAACAGAATATGTAATGTTATTTTTTGAATTGATTCTAGTAAATCTAGTACTGGTTTGGTTGATTCTTTTGGAAGAACTGCCATTGACAGTCCAACAATAAGTGCCATTACCAAAATACTAAACATTTGTCCTTCAAGATATGCCGAAATTGGATTTTTTGGAATTATATTTGATATTGCATTTGGAATGTCATCTAACGAAAAACCTTCTGTGACTTTTAGATCATCTTCTGAAATATCATGAGCTTCTTGAAGTAAAGTAAGATCAAGAATACTTCCTGGCGCAATAACGGATGCAAGAAATACTGCTACAAGTATTGCAATTGTTGTAGTAATTACAAAATAAATTCCAATACCTAATCCTAGAGTTTTCATTTTTTCTTTTGCTCCTAAATTGGTAATGGCAACCACAATTGATGCAAAAATTAATGGAACAATAATCATCAAAACTATACTCAAAAATATGTTGGCAGGAATTTTGAGATATGTTGAAAGCGAATCCAAAGTGTCATCATCTAATCCAACACCCACATCATCTCCTAAAATCAATCCTACTGCTAATCCTAACAGTAAAGAGATTACAACTTGGAGCCACAAGTTTTTAAAAATATAATTTTTTAATGTCATTTTGTATGTTTTTAGATTTTTAATCTGCTATTTCTACAATTGCATCAATTTCAGTCATAGAGTCAAGTGGTAAACTTCCTGCTCCTAATGCAATTCTTGTATGTTTTCCTTTTTCTCCAAAAACTTCAAACATCAAGTCTGATGCAGGATTGATAACTTTAGGGTGTTGTGTGAATTCTGGAACTGAATTTACAAATCCTGATAGTTTGACAATTTTTGTAACTTTATCCAAACTTCCAACTTCTCTTTTAATTTGAGCCAAAATGTTGATGGCACAACTTTTAGCTGATTTTTGAGCAGTCTCTAGATTTTCATCTGAAACTTTACCTGTATATGCTACTTTGCCATTTTCTAGTGGAATTTGTCCTGATATGAAAAGTAGATTTCCTGTTTTTACTGCTGGGATGTAATTTCCTGCAGGTATTGGGGCTTCTGGTAATGTGATTCCTAGTTTTTTGAGTTTTTCTTCAGACACGACGATGCGATGATTTGGTCTGATTTTAGTTTTTAGTTATTTTGATGAGTACTTTTTCGCCTTTTTGGGAATTATTTTGGTAAACTGTTCTAGTTTTGTATCCTTGTTTTTGAAGACATCCATCTAAAATTGATGCCCATGGAAGAGAATGCCCGCTGTTTAGTTTTGATTCTATGGTGATATTTTTTGTATTTGCTTCAAAATTCACATGACCTGAACATGTAATTTGTAATACTGCATCCATCATCTCTATAATGTCATCAAGTGATTTTGATTTTAGAATAACTCCATTTTTTTCTAATAATTTGAACATTTCAATTTCGGGTTTTTTTGACATTGAATTAAGAATAAACATCAAACCTGCTTCATTGACTGTTTTGATGATTTTGTAGATTTCTTGTGCTTCAGTTTTTGTCATGTCTGCAAGTGCTTTGGTTTTAATTGCATTTTTCCAAATATTTGAAAATATTTTTTCTTGATTATTTGCTAAAATTTCAGTTGATGAGAAAATTGCACCTTTTCCATTTTCATTATTTATCATTAGTAGTTCTGTTTCATCAAAAACAAAACAGTTTTGTGTAATTTCTGATGCTCTAATTTCAATACCGTCTGGAATTTTTCTAAATGATTCTGAACAAATTTGTGAAGGTAAAATCAATATTTTAACATCTAGATTTCTGCGTAATACTGAAAGTAGTTGCTCTTTACACTCAGCTAACAATCCAAATCCCCACTGATCAACCATGATTTTGATTGATGATTTTGAACCCTCAATCATTGTTTGTAGTTGTTCTAAAACATTGTTTGCACTAATGTGGAAATATCTTTTTTCTTCAGATCCTCTTGATTTTCTACTTTCTTCACTTGCTTTTTTCAAATTTGAAACAAGTGAATTCATTGCATTTACTTTGTTAATTTGCTCATGGATAATTCCATCAAAGGCATCTTCAGGTGCAATTGCTGTACACATGATTGGTTTGCTTTTTGATATGATTGCTAATTTCTTATTTTCTAATTTTAATAATGTTGGATAAATTTTGGTTCTTGGAATTTCTGAATAATATGCCAATTCGCTAGCAGCAATTGTTCCTCTGGCAATTAGGGCCACGTATGCTTGAGCCTCATATTTACTCAGTCCAAATTCTTCCAAACTTACTGTTAAGGAATGTTCATTTACCATGTTTTTCATTGATTTGTTATTAGGTAAAATCAAGAGCTAAATTCCTTTACACAAGTACTCAAAAAAAATCAAAATTGTATCTGCTGGTACATGTAACTGTGGTTACGAAATTAATTGTTACATCGTTCTGATATACAAAATCAAGATAATTCTAATACATGTTAGTAAAATGTGATGTTGATTCCACAACTCATGATACTATTTCTAATTCTGTTACTCTTGTTCCTAGATTGGAATATTCTGTAAATTTACTAAATGAGATTATTGAGGTACTAGATTTAAAAAAATATGATTTGAAACAATCAAACAGAGATTTAGTGACTGATTTTGATGAACATGATGAATCTCATTACGACTCAATACGATTAGAACATACAATTAATTTTTCACTTGAAACTCTATTTCAAATAAAAAATAAAACAAAAACCATCTCTGGAGTACATAGTATTCCAACTGTACTTTCTTCATCAATTCCTGTAATTCGTACTGTTAGTGCTCAATTGTTTAACATTCTCCCAAACTGTAGTCAAAAATTATCTGAATTATCTGTTCATTTGGGAAGTATTGTCTTGGATTCTGCAGTGTTAACAAAGGCTAGATTTGATTTTAGTCAATCAAATAATGACTCTACAACTTTACTTGATGAAGTAAAATTGATGGTAGACTCTAAAATTAGTAAGCAGTATCCTAATCTTGATTTTTTCAAATTATGCAATACTTGACATTGCTTAATTCTAAAAGAAATTTTTCAAAAGATTTTCAACGAATTAAATCAATTTCATCAAAAATTGATAAAAAATTATCTGAGATGACTCCATCTGATGAGGATAAAATTGATAAACTCACCTTTGAGGAATTACAGGATTTGAATAAACTTGTAGGAATTGCTGATTTTATGCTTCAAAAACATGCTGACAAAAAAGAATTCAATTCACTTTTGAAACATTTTTCGTCCATAATTTCTGACTCTGCAAATTCTATGCCTGGACTTGATGATGAAATATCTGAATTGATAATTTCTGCTGAGGATTCAATTAACAAGGTAAAAGATATGCATACAAATATCTCTGATAAATCTGATTTTAAAAAAAATTATCATAATGGACCTGATTACTCTGAGCCCGAGACAAGTGCAATTAATTTAACCAATTTTGTGACAGAGGTTCACACCGTAGAATACCAACAAAATTCTCAAGGAGATACTACTTAGGTAATTGATATGAGTTTAGCACCACAAGAATTAGAAAACACAGCAAGCAAATACGCTTCTGAGGCAATCAAATTTGATTCTCAAGGTGCACGTGGAATGGCAATCACTCATTATCAGCAAGCAATAGATGCACTAGTAAAATTATTACAACTATACCCAAATAGCAAACTTAACCAAATTTACAAAGAAAGATGTAATTCTTATCATAATAGAATCAATGCATTACAGCAATCTCATGGTGTAGAGCCTGCAGTTGATCCAAAAGCTTCTGATGAAGATCAAAAGAAATCTGTTCAAAGACAGTCAGATGAAAATGACTTTGAAGATTTAGTAATGAAAGAAAAACCTGATGTAACTTGGGAACAAGTTATTGGCTTAGATGATGCAAAAAATGCATTACGAGAATCAATCGTATATCCAACTAAAAGACCTGATTTGTTTCCACTTGGATGGCCAAAAGGAATGTTGCTTTATGGTCCTCCTGGAACTGGAAAAACTATGCTTGCAGCAGCTACTGCAAATGAGATGGATGGTTATTTCATTAATGTTGATGCATCTTCTATGATGAGTAAATGGTTAGGCGAGGCAGAAAAAAATGTATCAAAATTATTTGTAATGGCAAGAAAATATGCTGAAAAAGAAGGTAAACCTGTAATCTTATTTGTTGATGAAGTTGATTCTTTGTTAGGTTCTAGAAATAGTGAAGTTGGTGGAGAGGTTAGAACCAAAAACCAATTCTTAACTGAGATGGATGGCGTAAATGGAAAAGGAAAAGATTTGATGCTATATGTAATTGGTGCCACAAACAAACCTTGGAGTCTTGATTGGCCTTTCTTGAGACGATTCCAAAAGAGAATCTATGTTTCATTGCCTACCCAAGAAGCACGTGAAAGTTTGTTTAAACAATATACTGCACCATTACGAAAAGATTACAAAGTAAATGACGCTGATTTAGCAAAATTATTTGATGGATATAGTGCAAGTGACATTAAAGATGTATGTCAAGCAGCCCAAATCAAAACAGTTCATGAGATATTCAATTCTCCAGATTACCATGAACCAGTTGAGGGCGAAGAAGCAACACAACCCCGAGAGCTCACAACAAGTGATTTCAAAGATATTATGGACAGAAGAAAACCTAGTGTTTCAACTGAGATGATTCGAGCATATCACAAATGGAGTGAAGAGTTCAAAGCACTCTGATTGTTTATTTTTTTGCGATCTAACTTTTTCATTTCTAATACACGATAAAACTTAAATTCACAATAACTCGGACTCTACGAGGGTTACAATTACTACAAAGAAATCAAATCACGCAAACAAGTTTGGAAAGCTGATTTTTGATGATGGCACTGTTCTTGAAGGCCAAGGTTTTGGTTATTCTACAACTGTTTTTGGTGAAATTGTATTTAATACTGGGATGGTTGGATACACCGAAGCGTTAACTGACCCTTCTTACAATGGACAAATTCTTACACTTACTTATCCTCTAGTTGGAAACTATGGAGTTCCTGATCCTTCTGAACTGGATTCTGATGGTATCTCTAAATTCTTTGAGTCTGATATGATACAAATTAGAGGTCTTGTTGTTCATGAATTATCTCAAACTGCAAGCCATTGGAATCTCAAAATGACCCTTGATGAATGGATGTTTAATGAAAAGGTACCTGGAATCTCTGGAGTTGATACTAGGGAAATTACAAAGAAACTACGTAGTGGAGGTGTGATGATGGCAGCTCTTGTAGTATCTGATTCTGAAATTGATGTTGATAAAGTCAAAAAAGAATTAGAATCTGCAACACATTATGACTCTGAACAATTTATGGATACAGTATCAACTAAAGAAGAAAAAGTTTATGGAAATGAAAATAATTCCGTTGTTGTAATTGACACTGGTGCAAAAAATGCCATCCTTCGAAATATTCGAGAACTTGGTTACAAAGCAATTTTAGTTCCATGGAATACATCCTATGAAAAAGTAATGTCATACAATCCAAAAGGTGTTGTTCTGAGTAGTGGGCCTGGAGATCCACAAAAATGTCCTGACACAATTGACACTGTTAAAAAATTAATTGAAAATAATATTCCTACATTGGGGATTTGTTTGGGTGCACAAATTATTGGAATTGCTGGAAATACTGAAACTTACAAATTAAAATATGGACATCGTGGACAAAACAAACCTTGTGTTAATTTAGAAAATAACCAAGTGTATGTTACCAGCCAAAATCATGGTTATGGTATTAAACCTGAATCATTAGAGAAATCTGATTTTAAATTATGGTTTACAAATGCTGATGACAAAACAGTAGAAGGAATAAAACATAAAAAACAAAATTGTGTTGCAGTACAATTTCACCCAGAAGCTGCCCCTGGACCTTTTGATTGCAAATTCATCTTTGAAGAATTAAAACAGCTAATGGAGAAAAATTAATTGCCAAAAAATGAATCATTAAAGAAAATACTTGTTCTTGGAAGTGGTGCTATCAAAATCGGTGAAGCTGGTGAATTTGATTATTCTGGTAGTCAATGTCTTAAAGCAATACATGAAGATGGCTTGAAAAGTGTTTTAATTAATCCAAATGTTGCAACAATTCAAACCGACACAAGATTTGCAGATCAAGTATATCTTCTTCCAGTAACTCCTGAATATGTAGAATCAATTATTGAAAAAGAAAGTCCTGATGGAATTATGCTTGCATATGGTGGCCAAACTGCTCTAAATTGTGGAGTTAATCTTGATGACTCTGGAATTTTACAAAAATACGGTGTAAAGGTACTTGGTACTCAAATTCCTGGAATCAAAAACACTGAGGATAGGCAACTATTCAAAGATTCTATGAAAGAAGCAGGCGTACCTGTACTAAAAAGTAAGACTGTAACAAATTTTGATGATGCCAAAAAGGCAGCTGAAGAATTGACATATCCTGTAATTATTCGAGTGGCCTATACTTTGGGTGGTAGAGGTGGTGGTGTTGCCCATAATGAGATTGAACTTCATGAGATTGTGGAACGAGGTTTCAAAGCAAGTATTGTTGGTCAGGTACTAATTGAAGAATACATTGGTCATTGGAAACAAATCGAATATGAGATAATGCAAGACTATGATGGAAATAATATCGTTGTATGTAATATGGAAAATGTTTTAGCAATGAAAGTTCATACTGGTGATAATATTGTAGTTGCACCTTCACAAACAATTGATAACCATGAATACCACATGTTACGTTCTGCAGGATTACGTGCAACAAAACATGTTGGAATAGTTGGTGAATGTAACATTCAATATGCATTGGCTCCTGATTCTGATAGATTTGCTGCAATTGAAATTAATCCTAGACTTTCTCGTTCATCAGCTCTTGCAAGTAAAGCAACTGGTTATCCATTGGCATACATGTCTGCAAAAATTGGATTAGGTTATAATTTGTCTGAACTTGAAAATAGAATTACAAAAAATACTACAGCTTGTTTTGAACCGTCACTTGATTATATAGTGTGTAAACATCCTAGATGGGACTTTCCAAAGTTTGAACTTGTAAATAGAAAACTTGGACCTACTATGAAATCAGTTGGTGAAGTTATGGCTATTGGTAGAACTTTTGAAGAATCTTTCCAAAAAGCAATTCGAATGTTAGATATTGGAAATGATGGACTTGTTTTGAATCGTAATTCTGGAAAAACATACAACGAAGAACAGATTGAAGAAAAACTATCTCATCCTGATGATCGAATTTTGTACGATGTTGCAGTTGCTCTTAAACTGGGTTTTTCTGTTGAAAAAATTTACAAACTTTCTTCGGTGGATCCTTGGTTTATTGAAAAAATTAAAAATATCGTTAATCTTGAATCAAAAATTAAATCATCTGAACTTGATGAATCCTTTCTTTGGGATGTAAAAAAATCTGGATTCTCAGATAAACAAATTGCACGTGCAAAGGATACTAATTCTGATGAAATACGTGATTTACGAAAGAAATTAGGAGTAACTCCTTCAGTAAAACAGATTGATACGCTAGCTGCTGAATGGCCTGCAGTAACAAATTACCTCTATTTGACTTATGGTGGACATTCTAATGATATCTCAGTTCCATCTGATGAGAAAGGAGTAATTGTAGTTGGTGCTGGTCCATACAGAATTGGAAGTAGTGTTGAATTTGATTGGGGCACAGTCAATATGGTTTGGGGGTTACAAGAAAATGGCGAAAAAAATGTTTCAGTAGTTAATTGTAATCCTGAAACAGTCTCAACCGATTATGATATTTGTACTAGATTGTACTTTGAAGAATTAACTCAAGAAAGAATTTTGGATATTACAGAATTTGAAAATCCAAAAGGAATCGTAACTTGTGTTGGAGGACAGACTGCAAATAATTTGACTCCTGGTCTTGCTGAACATGGTATTAACATTATAGGAACTAGTGCACATGATGTTGATAGAGCAGAAGACCGTTCAAAGTTTAGTGCAGAATTAGATAAACTACACATTCAACAACCTAAGTGGCAAGCATTTTCAAATCTTAATGAAGCAAGAACATTTGCACAAGAAGTTGGATTTCCAGTAATTGTTAGACCTTCATATGTTTTATCTGGAGCTGCAATGAAAGTTGTATGGTCTCAAGAAGAATTAAAAACATATGTCAAAGAAGCAACTGATGTATCCCCTGATCATCCAGTTGTAATTTCTAAATTTATGTTAAATTCACTTGAAGTTGATGTCGATGGAGTAAGTAATGGCAAGCAAGTTGTAATTGGTGCAATTGTTGAACACATTGACAGTGCTGGGGTGCATTCTGGTGATGCAATGATGTGTATACCTCCTTGGCGTCTAAGTAACAAAACAATTGAGACAATAAATGAATATTCTAAAAAAATTGCATTAACCTTTAATGTTAAAGGTCCATTTAATCTTCAATTTTTAGTTCATGATGATCATGTATATGTAATTGAACTCAATATTCGTGCCTCTCGTTCAATGCCATTTGTCTCAAAATTGGTAAAAACTAATCTTATTTCACTTGCATCAAAGGCTGTTTTGGGAAAAACACTTCCTGATATTCCTGAAAATAAATGGAAAAAAATCCACAACTATGGAATTAAAGTTCCTCAATTCTCATTTATGGCATTAGATGGTGCCGATATTGCATTAGGTGTTGAAATGCAGTCTACTGGTGAAGCTGCATGTTTTGGAGATAGCTTTTATGATGCATTATCTAAAGGACTAACTTCTGTTGGATACAATCTACCTGCCACGGGAACTGCACTTGTAACTGTAGGTGGTGCACAAAATAAAGAGAAACTTCTTCCAACAATTGCAAAACTAAAACAATCAGGATTCAAAATTTTAGCAACCGAACATACTGCTGAATTCTTTGAAGAAAAAATTGGTGATATTGAAATTGTTCATAAAATTTCAGAACCTGATAGAAAACCAAACATTGCTGATCTTTTGTATGAGCGAAAAATTGATTTTATCATAAACATTCCTAGTACATCTACTTTGGAGAAATATGTTGGAATGCTTGATGATGAATATCAGATACGAAGAAAATCTTTGGAACTTGGAATCCCTGTTTTAACAACAATTGAACTGGCAGATTCTTTTGTTAAAACATTAGAGTGGTTAAAAACTAACAAAACTACTAAAGATCCAATTCAACCATACGATGAAATAAATTAATTTTAGTTTACATTACAATACTTGTTTTATGATGGATTCATTTCCTAAAATTACTCCATCAAGTGTAACAATTTTTGCTGATTCAATTTCTCCTATTTTTTTTATTATTGGTGAAATTGATTTTTTGTAGGCTCGTTTTTGTGTGGCATAAAGATATTTGTTAAATGATGGGATTATAATAATTTCCAATTCCCCTGTTGTCGACGGAAAAATTTTTTCTTTTTGAGTTTTAATTGATACCCATACTCTTTGACCATTCACTATGGAATCTTTTTGAAAAAACACTGGATGAACATGACCCATTACAATTTTTTCAACATTTGAAAAATTCTCTGAAGGCATTGTATGTCCATGTGTGAATAACACTTTGTCTTCTACCATGCCCGTTGAACCAATCATGGTTATTTCTTTTGGAACAAGTTTTTGGATATTTGCATCATGGTTTCCTGGAATCAAAATCACTTCACATTTTTCTTTAATTTTATCAAAAAACAAAGGGACTTCATCCCATTCACTTTTTGAAATGTTTTTGATACTTGATTTTACGTCTCCTAGCAAAATTACCGAATCTGGTGTTTCTGAATCAATAATTTCTGATAATTCTTGTATTGTTTCATTAATTGTGGAGTTTTTTCCAATGAAAATTTCATTTGATACCATACTATTTTCAAATCCTATGTGAATGTCTGAAACAATGAGATTCTTTTTTTTACCTTCTAAAATCAACGCTGGTTTTGTTGGAATAATTTTAGTTTGTAACATCAAAGTTATACAATACATATCTGATTAAATTCTTGTGAACAAAGACTCTGACAGAGTTGAAGTCCTAGTTTCTGAAAAACGGGTAAAACTACATGTTTTTGAGCCTAGTCAAAGAAAAATTTGGACTGTAGTGGGAAAAGGTGAAGAACATTGGATTGATCCTGATGGAAATTATTGTTCTTGTCCTGGGTTCTATTTTGGTAGATTAAATGGTAAATCTACTTGCTATCATCTAGAATCTGCAGAACTGGCAAAAAAAGAAAATAAAATTGAAGAAATAGTTTTTTCTGATGATGAATTTTCTGATTTTTTATCTGGCTTAATTTCTGATTTGTAGTATTTCTTATTCGAATGTATTAATAACTAGAAACTCTGCTTTATTGTATGGATGATGCACAACAAAATTCTGAAATTGAGAAAATTGCAAATCTTATGATTCATGATAACCTTTCAGCTGATGAACAAGATGTTACAAAACTAGAAAAATACAAAAATCAAATCAAAGAAGATTGTAACATTGATGATGACAATGCTATGAAACTAGTCTATGAAACACTTTTGTTTAGAAAATTAAAAAATTCTGATTCTGGAGATTTATTAGAAAAAGGCACTGATTTTGGTGCTGGATTTAGTTGAATCTAATCTAATGGTATAGTGTCAACATCATCTTTTGATACACCTTTCCACAAACCAATCATTCCTTCTGGTTCAACTTCATCAATTTTTGTAATTTGTTGAATTTTGATATGATCTGGATTTGGTGGCATCCATAACATTGCCATATAGTCACCTACATTTCCTACCTTGTTTGGTAATGCCATGGTGATTTTATCTGCTGCAAATCCCTTTGTAGTTAGTGCAGTGGTTGCTTTTTCTCTAAGATCCATTTTTCCGTGTAAGAATAGATAAACATCTTTTTGAGTATCAATTTCTGCCATGAATCTCATGATTTTTTAAACTAAATCAACCTTTCTTGATCTATTCTCTTCCAAAAAAGGTTAAATTAGAACGCTCAAAAATCTTAACTGTGAAAATATTTACTGTTGGAAGCAAATCCTTTGTGACTAGTTTCCAATTAGCTGGTGTCCCTGGTGTGATTTCAGAATCTCCTCAAAGGGCATTAGATGAAATTAAACGATTAACTGATGATACAGATGTTGGTCTAGTTTTAGTTAGTGATGATATTACCGAATCAATTAATGATGAATTAACTACCCTTAGAGCAGAAAAATCTACTCTTGTCTTTTCATTACCTGCAGCAGGAAGTGAAAAAACTGAAATCGATTATAGAGTGATGCTTAAGAAAATTCTTGGTGTATAATTTTTTAATCTACTTATAATCAATTCAACAATGTTTTACAATGAAAACCGCATCAGTTAAAGAAGCATCTGTAATCTCTGTTGATCAAATAGAAAAACCAATACTGAATGATGGTGAAATTTTAGTTCAAATGAATGCTTGTGGTATTTGTGGATCTGATTTAGAAAAAGTTTTTGGACAATATGGTCAACCTTCAATGAGATTGGGACATGAGCCTGCCGGAATAATTGTAGATGTTAGTTCTGATGTATCTGAATTTAAAAAAGGCGATAGAGTGTTTACTCATCACCATGTTCCTTGTTATGATTGTCATTTGTGTAATCATGGTTATGAAACAATGTGCAAAAAATATTCTGAAACTAATCTTTCTCCTTGCGGGTTATCTGAAGAATATGTTGTACCTGCATGGAATGTATCTCATGGCGGTGTTTTAAAAATTTCTGATTCTCTAAGTTTTCAAGAAGCTGCAATGATTGAGCCATTGGCATGTTGTGTTAGGGCGTGGGGCAAATTTGATTATCAAGATGGCGACTCTGTTGCAATTTTTGGAGTCGGACCTACTGGAATGATGCATGTTATGCTTGCACACACACACAAATTCTCAAAAATCATATGTTTTGATATTAATAATTTTAGATTAGATTTTGCAAAAAAATTTGACATTACTGAATCCATTAACTCAATGGATGAAAACAGAAAGCAGAAAATTTTAGGTCATACTGATGGACGAGGTGTTGATGTTGCAATTGTTGCTACAAGTAGTCTAAAAGCTCTTGAAGATGCAATTGATATGGTTAGAAAAGGGGGAACTGTGATGATGTTTGGTGTTCCATCAAAAGGTGCAAAACTGGATTTAGATATGAGTAAAATTTATTCAAAAGATATTACACTTGTAACTAGCTATGCTGCATCAGACAAAGATACTAAAGATGCCTTGAATCTAATCGAGTCTTCTCAAATAGATGTTAAGCAACTAATCACTCATACCTATTCAATTGATGAAACTCAAAAAGCATTTGATCATGCTAGAAGTGGCGATAATGCAATGAAAATTATCATTACAAAATAAGACAGGTTTTAGAAAGGTATTTCTATTCTTTCAAAATCGAAGAGATATGGATTGGGGATTAAAAAACAGATTATCTAGTATCATTAAACCTCAAAATAATCGTGCTTTAATGTTGGCAGTAGACCATGGATATTTCCTTGGTCCTACTGAAAAATTAGAAAATCCTCAAAAAGTAATTGGACCACTTTTGAAACACTGTGATTCTTTGATGGTTACTAGGGGTGTACAGCGAACTTCTGTTTCTCCTAATACTAGCACTCCAATGGTGTTACGTGTATCTGGTGGTTCTAGTATTATTGGTGATGATTTATCTCAAGAAGATATCACAGTATCAATTGAAGAAGCAATACGTCTCAATGCAAGTGCTCTTGCAATGTCTATTTTTGTTGGTTCAAAATATGAATATCAAACTATTGTAAACCTTGGTAAATTAGTTAATGAGGCTGCAAAATATGGATTACCCGTTTTAGCTGTAACTGCAGTTGGGAAAGAATTAGGAAAAGATGCCCGATATCTCTCACTAGCTTGTAGGGTAGCTGCTGAACAAGGTGCTCATATTGTCAAGACATACTATTGTGATAATTTTGAAAAAGTTGTACAGTCTTGCCCTGTTCCAATTATTGTAGCTGGTGGAAAGAAAATTCCTGAACGCGATGCATTACAATTAACATACAATTCTATCCGAGCAGGAGCTGTTGGTGTTGATATTGGAAGAAATGTTTGGCAATCTGAACATCCCGTAGCCATGATTAGAGCCGTCAGAGCAATAGTTCATGAAAATTCTAATGTTGATCAGGCATTCAAATTATACAATAAATTGGCTAGTGAAGAATCTAAAAGAAAATCAAACAAACCTAATCAAAATAAACCAAAAGGCAACAAACCTAATCAAAATAAACCAAAAGGCAACAAACCTAATCAAAACAAATCAAACAAACCTAATCAAAACAAATCAAACAAACCTAATCAAAACAAATCAAACAAACCTAATCAAAATAAACCAAAAGGCAACAAACCTAATCAAAATAAACCAAAAGGCAACAAACCTAATCAAAATAAACCAAAAGGCAACAAACCTAATCAAAATAAACCAAAAGGCAACAAACCTAATCAAAACAAATCAAACAAACCTAATCAAAACAAATCAAACAAACCTAATCAAAACAAATCAAACAAACCTAATCAAAACAAATCAAACAAACCTAATCAAAACAAATCAAACAAACCTAATCAAACAAAACCTGTTTCAAAATAATTACATGTCAATTTTTGACAAATGAATGTGAGCAATTTTCCATGTTGGCTGTTTCACTAACACAAATGTTGCTCTACCTTTAATTTCCATATGTTCCCCTGTGTATGCTTTGGTATCAACTAACATTCCTTTTTGAATTAGTTCCATTGCAACAACTGCTGCATCTCCAAAAACACTAATCTTTGGATTTTTGATTTCATAACTATAGTCTGAAATACTGATGAACTTTAATTCTTCAAGCTCTATTGTATTTTGATAGTCTTTAAGATCATATGGTGGTAAATCACTAAATCCTGAAAACTTTGAATCATTGAGGTGGATATCTCTTAAAACAGATGTATCTTTTGTTATTCCTACCTCAAATAACGTCTCTATAATTTTAATAATTTCTTCATTGTCTGACAAAAACAGTCAATTTAGAAGATGAAAATAATCCGTTTAAGTCTTCTTCTAATTGTGGGTAATTCTTGACTGATTCTCTGATAATCCTTATTAATTCTTGATTAATTATTTTTTTGATTTCAATGAATGCGTTAACTGAACCATTTTACAAAAAATTGTAAATAATTCTACAATAACGTGCTCAAAATTTTAGAATTGTTAAAATTATGGAAAAAAATTTGATTAATGAAATGGAAAAGATGATCGGCGCAAAAGCCTTGATGACTGCAATGGAAAAAGAAGGCGTCAAACAAGTATTTGGTTTACCTGGAGGAGCAAATCTTCCAATGTATGATGAATTTGCAAGATGTGATATTAGACATATTTTAGCACGACATGAGCAATCTGCATCCCATATGGCTGATGGGTTTGGACGAGTTTCAAGAAAACCTGGAGTTTGTTTTGCCACATCTGGACCTGGGGCTACAAATATTTTAACAGGAATTGCAACTGCCCAAGCTGATTCATCTCCTATGATTGCAGTTACTGGACAAGTGCCTGTAAACATGATTGGAAAAGATGCTTTTCAAGAAAGTGATATTATTGGAATGACAAATCCTGTTGTAAAATATGCATACCAACCAAGAAATGCTTCTGAAATTCCTGAAGTTGTAAGAAAAGGATTTTACATTGCAGAAACTGGAAGACCTGGACCTGTTTTAATTGACATTCCAAAAGATGTTCAACAAAATGAAGCTGAAATGGTTTTTCCTGATGAATTTAAAATTCAAGGATATCATCCTTGGACTGATCCTGATATTGTTGCAGTTGAAAAAGCAATTGATATGTTACTTCATGCACAAAAACCAATAATTTTAGCTGGTGGTGGAACAATCATTTCATCAGCATTTGCTGAATTACAATCTATTGCAGAAACTTTGATGCTTCCTGTTGTAACTACTTTCAAAGGAAAAGGTGCATTTCCTGAAACCCATCCGTTATCTTTAGGTCCTATTGGAATGCACGGACGTGCAGAAGCAAATAAAATGATGACAGAAGCTGATTGTGTATTAGCTATTGGTACTAGATTCTCTGATAGGTCTGTTGGAACTTTTGAAACATTTGAAAAAGATTTGAAAATTATTCATATGGATGTTGACCCAGCTGAAATTGGTAAAAACCAAACAGCACAACTTGCAGTAATTGGTGATGTACGTGTTAATCTTAGAATTATGGTAAAATTACTCTTACAAAAAGCCATCAAAAAAACAGAAGAAACCCCTTGGGTTAAACATGTAAAAGAAACTCGAGCATACTGGAAAGAAAATTTGAAATTACATCCTGGTGAAATGGGGGCTGCAAAAATTTTACGTAAACTTCGAGAATTATTACCTAAAGAATCTATTGTAACTACTGAAGTAGGACAACATCAAATGTGGGCCTCATTATTCTATGATGTAATTCAACCTGGAACTTTCTTTAGTTCTACTGGACTTGGAACCATGGGTTGGGGATTTCCTGCAGCTATTGGTGCTAAAGTTGCAAGACCTGATGTTCCAGTTGTAGATATTGCAGGTGATGGTAGTTTTGCAATGACTGAAAATTCCCTTGCAACTGCCGTGTTAGAAGATATTCCTGTAATTGTATTTGTGTTAAATAATTCTATATTGGGAATGGTTGCCCAATGGCAAAGAACTTTCTATGATAGACGAATGATTGGAGTACAACAACAGAGTAACCCTGATTATGTAAAATTAGCCGAATCTTATGGTGCTCAAGGATTGAGAGCCCAATCTATGGATGAACTTGATAAGGCAATTAAAACTGCATTAAGTAGTGATGTTGCAACAGTTATTGATATTCCAATTGATCCTGAAGAAGATGTATTGCCATTTGTTGCACCAGGAACTTCGCTTAAGGATATGATTTTACCATCTTAGTGATTAGTATGTGGGCAATTCTTTCTTTATTAGTTGAAAACAAACCAGGAATCTTGTTTAAGGTAACTCATCTTTTCAGAGCTAGAAATTTCAATATTGATAGTATTTCAGTTGGAGTTACAGATAATCCTGATTATTCTAGGATGACTATTACTACAATTGGTGATGAAAAACAAGTTGAACAAATAGTAAAACAACTCGATAAAATGATTGATACAGTTGAGGTCAAACATCTCGATGAGCACAAATCTGTTTACCGTGAACTTAGTCTTTTTAAGATTAAACTCAGTAATGCAAATGATAGCATGGAAGTTAACAAATTAGCAAATGCATATGGTGGTAAAGTTCACAATGTCAAAAAAGATTCTATGATGGTGGAATTAACTGCAACTCCTGATCAAACTGGTGCTTTTGAAGAATTAGCAAAACCCTTTGGAATAATTGATGTGGCACGAACAGGTGTGGCAGCTTTGCAAAGGAGTGAATCATGAATATTCGAATATTTGATACTACGTTAAGAGACGGAGAGCAAACTATTGGTGTTTCTTTATCACCTGATCAAAAATTAGCTATTGCAAAAAAACTTGATGAACTTGGTGTAGATGCAATTGAAGCAGGATTTCCTGTAATTTCTGATGGTGAATTAAAAGCAGTAAAGATGATTACAAGTGAAGGGTTGTCTTGTGAAGTTGCAGGATTAACTAGAACTATCAAAAAAGATATTGATGCTGCAGTTGATGCTGGATTAAATTATATTCATACATTCATTGCAACATCTGACATTCATTTAGAACATAAACTAAACATGACACGAGACCAAGCACTTGAAAAAGCAATTGAAGCCGTAGAGTATGGAAAATCAAGAGGCCTTCAAGTGGAATTCTCAGCTGAAGATGCTAGTAGAACTGATAGGGAATTTTTGAAAAAAGTTTTTGGTGCTGTTGCAAAAGCAGGTGCTGATAGAGTTAACATTCCTGACACTGTTGGATATTCTACTCCTGAATATATGGCAGAAATCACTCGTGATACAGTAGAGGTTACAAAACTTCCTGTAAGTGTTCATTGCCATAATGACTTTGGTTTGGCAGTAGCTAATGCATTATCTGGAATTCATGCTGGTGCAACATGCGCTCATGTTACAATTAATGGAATTGGTGAACGTGCAGGTAATGCGTCATTGGAAGAATTATCGATGGCACTCAAATGTTTACCATATGAACAAAAGTATGAAACTAATATTAAATCTGAATCAATTTATGATGCCTCACGATTTATCTCCAGAACTGTTGGAATCATAGTTCAGCCAAACAAAGCAATTGTTGGCGCTAATGCATTTGGTCATGAATCTGGAATTCATACTCATGGTGTCTTGAATAACCCTCTCACTTACGAACCAATTAGTCCCGAACTTGTTGGAAGAAAAAGATGGCTTCAAGTTGGAAAACATGCAGGAGTTCATGGAATGAATGCAATGCTTGCAGAATATGATGTAAAACCAACTGAGGAACAATCCCAACAAATTTTGGATAAAGTCAAAATTATTGGTGACCAAGGAAAACAACTCACTGATGTTGAATTACTATCTATTGCAAGTGATGTAATGGGAGAAAAAGATCTTAAACGAATTGTACAGTTAACTGGATTTTCTGTATCTACTGGAATTGGAACCATGCCGTATGCATTTGTTAAATTAAACATTGATGGTAATGATCATGTTGGAACTGATTATGGTGTAGGACCAGTTGATGCTGCATTAAATGCAATTCAAAAAATTACAGGAAAACTCTCTGAAATTAGAATAAAGGATTATGGATTAGCATCAATTTCAGGTGGTTCTGGTGCATTATGTGAAGTTACTGTTAAAGTTGAAGATGCATTTGGAAATAAGGTATCTGCAAAATCTGTTGGTGAAGACATTGTAACAACTTCTGTAAAAGCAGTAATTGATGCCATTAACCGTATCATGCTCAAAAAACTACTTCAAGAAAAGCAAGTAAACTAAATCCTAAAATTCCCATACTTTGATGTAAAAATATGTACAAAATCTCATTAATTACTGGCGATGGAATTGGTCCTGAATTATCTGACTCTGCAGTTTCTGTATTAAACACAATTAATGATAAATTAGATTTAAAATTTGAAATTACAAAATTATCTGCAGGAGACAAGGCACTTGAACAAACAGGAAAAGCATTACCTGATGAAACAGTTGATGTTATAAAAAAATCTGATGTGTGTCTTAAAGCCCCCGTAGGTGAGAGTGCTGCTGATGTGATTGTAGTTTTAAGACGAATGCTTGATCTTTATGCCAATATTCGACCATCAAAATCATACCCACACATGCCTGCATTACGAGATGATATTGATATGGTGATAGTTAGAGAAAATACAGAAGATCTTTACACTGGAAAAGAATTCAGTTTAGGAAACTCTGCAGTGGCATTAAGAATAATCTCAGAAGATGCTTCAAAAAGAATTGCAAAATATGCATTTGAAACTGCAATGCAACGAAACTCTATGAAAAAAGTAACATGTGTTCATAAATCAAATGTAATGAGAATAACTGATGGATTATTTGCAAAATCTTGCGCTGATGTTGCAAAAAATTATCCTGAAATAACATTTGAAGAAATGTATGTTGATGCATGTGCTATGAATTTAATTCGTCAACCAGAAAAATTTGATGTTGTAGTAACTACTAATTTGTTTGGTGATATTTTATCTGATGAATCTTCACAAGTTGTTGGAGGATTAGGTATGGCACCAGCTGCAAACATTGGAGATAATTTTGCATTGTTTGAACCTGTTCATGGAGCTGCATTTGATATTGCAGGAAAAAACATTGCAAATCCTTCGTCATTCCTACTTTCCATTAAAATGATGCTTGATTGGCTTGGCACAAAACATAATGACCCAAAATGCTTTGATGTTGCAAAAAAATTAGAATCTACCATATTTGATTTAGTAAAGTCTGGTGTTAAAACTAAAGATATTGGCGGTGATAAAACCACAATAGAGTTCACAAAACACATTACAGATAATTTGTAATGATTCCTAATTTTTATTAGTCTGATTTTTTATTGATTTTTAATGGCTGATTGCTGTATTTGTAAAAATGCTCCTGGAACACTCAAAATTTCTGATGGTAATCCAAAATACAAGGGAAAACCTATCTGTAAAGAATGTCAAGGGTATCGAAAACTTTTGAAAGAAACAAAATAACTAGTCTGATTTAGTTTTATTTTTTTCAGCCCATTTTTCATACATTTCAATTAACTCATCTACGTCTTTTCCGTCTTCAGAATATGTGAGAATTACACCAAATGTGCCCTTTTTATCGTGACCTCGTGCAAAATATCCCCAAAATGAGTCTGGTAATTTTTGGAAACTGTTTGAATCATGTGAAACACCAATCAAATTATTTCCAATAACTTCTACCACTTTTTTTGCATCATCTTGTTCAATCATGACTTGTGATGATTACATCACAATAAAAATCTGAATTTCTATGGTCTTAGTCTATCTGGATCTCTTGGATACAAAACAACTTCACGTACATTGTCTATTCCAATTAATGTGGTCATCAATCTATCTAATCCCATACCCCAACCTGAATGTGGTGGCATTCCCCAATCAAATGTTTTGAGATGGTCTGTAAATTGAGCAGGATCTAAACCTTGTTCTTTTAATCTTGATTTTAGTAATTCTGAATCATGAAGTCTAGTTCCACCTGATGATAATTCTAGATATCCAAATTGTAAATCAAATGAACGTGATAATGTTGCATCTTCATCTTTTTCTCTAATGTAAAATGGTTTTAGTTTCATTGGCCAGTCAGTCAAAAAGAAAAATCCTGGATGGTTCTTTCCAATCATTCTAAGATGTGCATCCATTAAATCATCTCCAAATTCAATTTTCTCCCCTTCTTTTTGTAATTCTTCAACACATTGAGAATATGTGACTCTTTCAAATGGTGATTTTGGTATCTCAATTGTATGTTCAATCATCTCTTGTTCTTTTTTACAGTTCTCTGATGTGAATTTGTAAACCTCCATCACCAGTGATTCTAAAACATCCATGACATCTGTATAGTCCATAAATGCTGCTTCGATGTCTATGCTGGTAAATTCTGTTAGGTGTCTTCCTGTATGTGAATTTTCTGCTCTATAAAAATTTGAAATCTCAAAAACTCTTTCTAATCCAATTGTCATTTGTTCTTTGTATAGTTGTGGACTTTGTGCCAAGTATGCTGTCTCTCCAAAATAATCTAATGAGAAAAGATCAGCCCCTCCTTCACTTGCACTACCAATAATTTTTGGTGTTGTGATTTCTGTGAATTTTTTATCTGCAAGTGTTTTACGTAATGATTGTAATACATGATGTCTTAATTTAAAAATCGAAGATGTTTTTTGATTTCTCATATCTAGTGCTCTGTGATTTAGTCTTGTGTCGATGTTGCTTTCTAATCGTCCAATAGGATCCACTGGTAATGGGTGAATTGCTTTTCCTAACACTTCAATTTCTTCAGCTTTGACCTCAAAAGAAAAATCTCTTGCTTTGGTTTCTTGAACAATCCCTTTTACACTAACTACACTTTGACGATTAATCTCTCCTAGGTTATCATTTAGTTCTCCTTTGACAATAACTTGAGAAATTCCTGAAACATCTCTTAGTGTGATAAATGACATTTTTCCTAATTTTCTCAAATCTTCAATCCATCCTCCTAAAACAACTTGTTTTCCAATCAAGTCTTGTGTTAATTCAGAAATGTCGTGAGTTTTTACAAAAACCATATTTTTCACTTATCTTTTTACCTCAAATTCTATCTCAATGTCAAGGTTTCGGGCATTTTTTACAATTTCTTTGACTCTTTGAGTATCAATTGGAAATCTTGGAGTCCATTTACCTGAAACTACCGCTTTTGTCTTTTGAACCCCTCCTGGCACAAAAACTGAATTAATTGATAGGATTTTTGTGGGAAAAAACAGGTCTTCTATGAATTGCTTGTCTGTCTCCTCTGCCTCAACTAACCAAATCTTTCCTTTGAATTGGTCTTGTAATATTCTGTAAATGGTACGACTTTGTCTAATAACCATGATGTCGTTTTTATCCAATGATAATACGAAATTTCCTTCAAACTCTTTGCAAGAATATAGTGTGAAATTTTCAATTTCCTTGTTTGTTTTTGCGATATTTGCAAGAATGATGGATGCATCAACGTCTGACTGTGACAGTATACCTGTATCCACTTTTCCCTCACATTGAGGACAAAGAACAGAATTTTTTGCATCAAAACCACAAATTGGAAGTTTCATTTGAATCGACTTTTTTCGTTTTGATAATGTTGTTTATATCCCTTGATGAGAATTATAAATTCAAGTTTGGATCTAAGAGGCTATGGTGTTTTTAGAAGTTAAAGGATTATCCTCAAAATATTCTTCATCAAATGGTCCTGTATATGCAGTCGACGATGTGGATTTTTTATTAGATGATAAAGAATCACTTGGAATTGCAGGAGAGAGTGCATGTGGAAAAAGTACTTTGGGGTTATCTCTTATTCGAATGCTTTCTGGTGGTAAAACTCAAGGTGAAATTTCTTTTGAAGGTGAATCTCTTTTAAAAATTAATGAATCAGAGTTTGATGAGAAATACAGGTGGAAAAAAATCTCTATGATTTTTCAAGGTGCTATGAATTCCCTAGATCCTGTTTTTACAATTGATGAACAGTTTATTGAAATTTTAAAACAACACAAATTTGAAGGTGATTCTAAAAAAATAATTCTTGATGCAATAAATTCAGTAAGTTTGAATGAACATGTGTTAAAAAAATATCCTCATGAATTAAGCGGAGGAATGAAACAACGTGTAATAATTGCAATGGCTTTATTGTTAAAACCAAAATTTGTAATTGCTGATGAACCAACCACTGCACTTGATGTACTCATTCAAGCTCAAATTGTAAATTTATTAAAAAACCTAAAAAAAGGTGGAATGTCTTTTATGTTAATTACGCACGATTTAGCAGTATTATCAGAAATTGCAGATAAAATTGGTATTATGTATGGGGGACAAATGATTGAATTTGGTTCTTCTCCGGATATTTACAAAAACCCAAAACATCCGTACACTCAAGGACTTTTGGAATCCATTCCAACTCTGAAAGGCGGTCCTCCAAAATACATTAAAGGAATTCCTCCTAGTTTACTTGAACCTCCAACTGAATGTCGATTTATTGATAGATGTCCTAAAGTTTTTGATAAATGTAAGAAACTCCCACCAAAATTTAAAACTGATTCAGGCTATGTTCGATGTTGGTTATATGAAGATAAGTAAATTATTTTGAGTTAAGATATTCTTTGTCTATTTTTTTTAGATATATTTCTTGAATTTTTGTTATTTCTCTTTGTGTTACATTTTTACAAATCATTTTTGCATATTCCACTAAATCTGAATTTTGTTTAATTTGTCCAAATTCTTCTATTTTTTTAAATGAATCTTGTTCAAACTTCATAATTTCTTTTAATTCCTTGCTAATCTCTAATGCATTCATGTTTTCATAATCTTTTGATTTTGATTTTCTAAAACTAATCTCATCGATAAGTTTTGTAATTTCATCTTCTTGCATGTTGATTCTTGTATGTATGTTAGAAATAAATTAATTTTCCTTTTGTTTTTTGTGTTCTAAAATGTGTTTTAATCCATCAGTCATACTCAATGAATCTAAATCAATTTCACAATAAGGGCATTTCAAAGTATTATCTAGGAATGTTTCTTCATTATTGGTAAACACGAATCAATAATTCTGAGCATTTCTGATCTGATTACTTTTTTGTCAATTGATACCCACACTCTTGATTTTTTTATTGCAAATGAAATTGTCTGAACTTTTTTACGTTCTTCCCACACAAATTCTATTTCTCCTAGGTTATTATCAAAAAATCCTTCAAGATCTGTTTTCATTGCAATATGGGAAAATTGGAATTTGGTGTTTTTTTCATTTAACAGAGGAACTAAATCTGCTCTTCTTTTGTATGCCAATAGTTCTCCGCTCTCGCCAATTACGCCTACAAATCTAATAAATGGACTAATTCCTGAAATTGCATCACAAATATTCTCAAAGTCTTTCTTTGTCATTTGAATAATGTGGTAAAAAGATGATATTTTAATGATTGTTGCGTTGTTTTAATCCAGTTTTAATTAAATACTGCCTGAAAATAGTTTGATTTGTGGAATTAGTTGATCTACTTTCTTTTCTTGGTTTGGAATTTGATTTTGGCCCTGAATTAGGATACATCAGTTTAGCTTTAGTTAATTTCTTTGGCTCCCTTGTGCCTTTTGTTCCTTTACCTGGATTTTTGTTACTTGCAACAATGTCTGTTGGAAATCATTTTGATCTTCATGTTCTAGCCTTGGTATCTGCAGTTACAGCAACAGCTGCAAAACAAATAATTTTCTATGTAAGCTATGGTGGGCGAAAAATTATGAGTAAAAAAACTCGAAAAAGAATGCGTCCTTTTGAAAGATTAGTTAAAAAATATGGTGCAGCAGCTGCATTCTTTGCTGCAGCAACCCCGATGCCTGATGATTTGATTTATGTTCCACTTGGTTTGGCAAAATATAATCCAAAAAGATTTTTCATTGCAACGCTTAGCGGAAAAATTGTTTTAAGTTATATCATTGTCTTCATATCTCATCATCTTGGTTTTTCTTTAGTAGAACCATTTTTAGAAAATATTGATGATCCTACTCCTATTTTTGTTGGATTTGTTGTTTTTGTGGCAATGATGACTGCTGTTATTGTTTTACTTTTGAAATTAGATTGGCAAAGAATAATGGGTAAATTTGCTCCATGGACTTTGGATGAAAATAATCTGGATGAAGATTAAATTTCTATTTTAAAATTCCACAATTTGTCTTTTGCTTCTTTAATACCAATTCTTGATGTTGCTAAAATTTTCTTTGTTTCTATTCCATTTTTGATGTATAATTTTGAATTATTTGTCAAATCTAATCCGTATTGTTTTTTTGTGATTTCTAATGCTTGAGCCAACTTTGCAGGACCATTTGATAAATTCTTTAAATCCAAAATTTTCCTGTTTTTTTGCATGATTTCTATCCCTTTTTCTGGTTTTATTGCTCTGATTAGTACTGCTCCTGCCTTGGTATTGGGATGCCTTGCAACTACATTAAAGCAATAATGCATTCCATATGTGAAATAGACATAAGCTCTTCCTACATCTTCAAACATTGCTTTGTTTCTTTCAGTTTTTTTCTTAAATGCATGGCTAGCAGGATCATCTTTGTGTCTATATGCTTCAGTTTCAGTAATAATCCCTGAAACTTCATACTTTCCAATTTTTCTGACAATTTTTTTGCCTAGTAATTTTTTTGCAACAGTTACTGTATTTTGATGATAAAATTCTCTAGGAAGACTGTTCAATGTCAATTTTAATTTCTTTGTTGTTGTTTAATTCTCTTATTAATTTGAAGAGTTTTTTGATGTCTTTTTTTAAAACTTTGATTAATTTTTGATTATAAATTGTTGCAGCTGGATGAACTGAAATAAAATACAATTGGTTGTCTTTACGAATTATTTTTCCTCTGAATTTTGTAATTTCAGAACCTCCCAAAACTGAATTAAAAGCAGTATTTCCTAATACACAAATAATTTTTGGTTTTATGATTTTGATCTCTTCTTTAAGGTATTCTTGACATGTATTTCGTTCATCTGTATTTGGCACTCTGTTATCTGGTGGTCTACATTTTACAACATTTGTAATGTATATTTCATCTCGTGATACATTTGCTTCCTCCAGTGCTGCAGATAATTTTTTTCCTGCAATTCCGATAAATGGTTCTCCGTTTTTATCTTCATTTTTTCCTGGTGCTTCTCCTACAAAAATTACATCTGATTTAAAATTTCCTTTACCTGGAACTGAGTTTGTTCTTGTTTTGTGTAGGTTGCAATTTTTGCATTTTATTACATTTTGTTTTAATTTTTCTAATTTCTGATTCATTTAATTCACACTCTTGACTGTTGCAATTCCTCTAATTGATGGACCTCCATTTCCCATAATCATTGATTGCATTGGATCTCCTTTTCCGCAATTTGTAATTGGTCTTACTGTAAAATCATTCCCACAGGCATCAATTGAATTAAAAAATTCTGGCGCAGTACCCATCACAATTACATCTCTAAGTAAATCTGTAATCTCCCCGTTCTCAATTTTTTGTGCGTATTGACATGATATACTCCAGTTGTATCTTTTCATATCAATTGATGGAATTTTCATATCTGAAACAAGATAGCCATTTTTTACTTCTTTTATCATCTCATCCACATTTCTATCCCCATTTCCGATACATGTGCATGCCATACGAATTAATGGCATGAATCTGTAATTTGTTGCTCTCATGTTTCCTGTTGGTGATGTGTTGTAAATTTGAGCAGTTTCTCTGTTTTGCATATGATTTTTTAAAATACCATTTTCTACAAGAGTTGTTTTTTTAGTTTCTACTCCTTCATCGTCAAAAAAATACCATCCTAAACTTTCTTTAATTGTTGGATCATCAAAGACGTTTAATTTTTCAGACCCAATTTTCTCCCCGATTTTTCCTTTCCACCATGCTCCTCCTGCCCATGCCATTTCTTTTCCCATAACTCTGTCTGCTTCTGATGGATGCCCTAAAATCTCATGTGTTAATAGTGATACAAAATCTGGGTTCATCACAACTGTTGTCTTATCTTCTTTTGCAGGCTTTGCATCAATTAATGATGCTGCTCTAGATGCAATTTCTTGAGCTTTGTTTTGAATTTTATTTTTATTAATTATTTGTTCAATTCCACCTCTACCCCCTTCAGTTACATTGATTGATTGAGTAATCCCTGATTCGTGAGCTATTGCAATCATATCTACTGTTACATCAGTATAGTTTTGAAGAATTTCAGAACCTTCGCTGTTTGTAAAATATTTTGAACTGTTTGTGTATTGTGGATTAATAATTGATTTAATAATTCTTGAAGTGTTTGATATTATTTTACTGCATTCATTACTTATGGAAATCAATTCTTCTATGGTCGGATTTTTTAAAACTGGGAAGTTTATTTTTGATTTGATGTGAGAATTTGGATGAAGATTTATTTTATTTTTTTTATTATTTGCATAATGGGTTGAATTTTTAATTGCTTTTTCTATTGAATTTTTAATTTGTTCAAAAGAATCAGGATTTGTAATAGAGAAAAAACTCCATGTACCATCTTTGACTAGTCTTACTCCAATCCCTGAATCATTTGATGTTCTCGTATATTCTGTTTCATTATTTTCAATTAATGCTTCTTTTCTTTCATAATGCTCTGCCCGTATGTCGCAATACTGTGTTCCTGAATCTGTAGCAAATCGTACTGCTTTGTCAGCTAATTCTTGAAGATCTGACTCCATACCTGAAATTTGAAGATAATTCGTATATCTAATGTTATTTACTTGTTAGAAATTGCAGGCATTGTGAAATAGTACTCGTCTTCAAACTCAAAATCTGACGTGCCTCTTTTTCTAAGAAATTCAAAATACTCTGTACAATTTTTGTAAAATTGTTTATTGTCGTTATCCATGATTTTGATTAAATTTTTTACATTTTTTGAAGAGAGTGAGTGATTTTAGTTCTGAGAGTTTGTTTTCTTTAAGTAATTCCTATTGGTGATTTTGGCTCATCTGATGCTTCTTTTGGGAGGGTAAATGAAAATACTGTTCCTAGGTTGGATGTACTCTCTACGCCAATCGTTCCTTCGTGATTATCAATTATTCCCTTACAAATTGCCAAACCTAAACCACTACCTCCACTTTCTCTAGTTAGTGTTGCATCAACTTGGAAGAATTTTTTAAACAAGTTACTGATATTTTCCTGAGTAATTCCAATTCCTGTATCTTTGACAGTTATTTTGATTTCATTTTGTAAATTAACTAACTTGATTTCTATGCTTCCTGAATCTGCTTGAATTGCAATTAAACTATTTTTAATCAAATTTGTAATTACTTGTTTTATTCTTTCACTATCGTGACTAATTTGAATATCTGTAATGTTTGAAATAATTTCTATGTTTTTCTTTGATGCTTCTGGCAAAAATATCTCGATTGCATTATCTATTGTCTTTTTAATACTACATACTTCTTTTTTCATTCTTAATTGACCTAATTCCAATTTTTGTGCATCAAGTAAATCTGAAATTATTGATAATAGTGCTTCAGAACTTGATTTGATAATGTTTATTCGTTCTTTTTGTTTTACTGTTAATTTTCCTAAATGCTCACTAAGTAAAATATCTGAATACCCTTGGATTGGAACCAGTGGTGTTTTTAATTCGTGTGTAATCATTGCTAAAAATTCATCTTTTGCAATATCTGTTTTTCTTGCTTCTTCTTCTTTTTCTTTGATTGTTTCTGACATTATGTTGAAATTAGCTGCTAACTGACCTACTTCATCATCTCCAGAGTATGTGATTTTTTGACCATACACCCCTTCTTTGACTTTGGATATTGCTTGAGTGATTGATTCAAGTGGTGATAGTGACTGTCTGATGATTCAGATGCTATTAGACTGGTCTTAAAAGATATTTTATCAATTGCTAATCACGAAGTTGTATCTGAGGCAACAGATGGTGCAGAAGCTGTTGATTTTTACCAACAAAATAAACCTGAAATCCTTTTACTTGATTTGGCAATGCCAAAAAAAGATGGATTAACTGTTGTAAAAGAAATCCGTGCTTTTGATTCTAATGCAAAAATAATTTTGATTACTGCTAGCGACGATCAAAAAGTCATTAATTCCTGTCTTGAATGTGGTGCATCATCGTATATTTCAAAACCTTTTGATTTTAACAGTGTTTTAAAGTCCATTACTGATCTTGTGGAAAATTAATTAGGGTATTCATTATATTTCAAAATAGAAACATTGTCAAAAATTGTCGTTGATACTAGTGTAATAATTAATGGTCAATTTGTTGCACAGATAGAGTCTGGCTCTGTACGAAATTCTGAAATCATTATTCCTCAAGCCGTTTTTGATGAATTACAATCTCAAGCTTCAAATAAAAAACAACAGGGTTTTGTAGGATTAGAAAAAATTCAAAAATTAAAAGATCTTTCTGGTAGTTTTGGTTTGACTGTTCTAACTAAGGGAATACATCCATCTGTTGATGAAATAAAATTTGCATCTAGTGGTAGAATTGACGCTCTAATCACTGATGTTGCAAAAGACAATGATGCTATTCTTTACACTTCTGATAGAGTACAATACTTGGTAGCTAAAGCCAAAGATATTGAAACTGTATTTTTAAAATCAATCATTCAAAATGAAACTTTGGAGTTTTTGAAATTCTTTGATGAAACAACAATGAGTATTCATCTTAAGGAAAACCAATTCCCCTTAGGGAAAAAAGGTAAACCTGGGGCTTTTGTTTTAACAAAACTAAATGATGAATTACTATCTAAAAGTTATTTGGAAATGATTTTTTCTCAAATCTCTAATGCTGCAACTACTTCAGATGATAATACCGTTGAAATTTCTAAAACAGGTGCATCAGTAATCCAACTTGGTGATTATAGAATTGCAGTTACTTATCCTCCTTTTTCAGAATCTTTTGAAATTACTATTGTACACCCAATTGTAAAATTAACCCTTGATGATTATTCTATATCTGAAAAATTAATGGAGCGTTTTTCTGATAGGGCTGAAGGTATTTTAATTTCTGGTGCTCCTGGTTCTGGAAAAAGTACCTTGGCATCTGGTCTGGCAAATTATTACCATGCTGGAGGAAAAATTGTTAAAACGTTTGAATCTCCTCGCGATTTACAAGTTAATTCTGGAATAACTCAATACAGTAAACTTGATGGCAGTTTTGATAACACTGCTGATATTTTACTACTTGTTAGACCTGATTATACCATATTTGATGAAGTAAGACGAAGAGAAGACTTTGCAACTTTTTCTGATTTAAGATTAACTGGAGTTGGAATGGTTGGTGTGGTTCATGCAAATTCTCCTTTAGATGCGATTCAGCGATTCATTGGAAAAATTGAACTTGGAATAATTCCTAATGTTTTAGATACTGTAGTGTTTGTAAAAGACGGACAAATAGAAACTGTTTATGATTTAGAATTAAAGGTAAAAGTCCCAACTGGTATGACTGAATCTGATTTGGCAAGACCTGTAATTGAAATTAGAAATTTTGCAGATGATGAATTAGAGCATGAAATCTATACATTTGGAGAAGAAAATGTCATTGTCCCAGTTTCAAAAAGAGCACAAAAAGTAGGAATAGAAAAACTTGCAGAAGAGAAAATCTTGGATACTTTTAAAAAATATGATTCTCGTGCAAAAGTTGAAATTTTATCTGATAATCGAGTCAAAGTTCTAGTTGATGAGCAATGTATCGCATCAATCATTGGACGTGGTGGCACTAACATTAATGAAATAGAAAAATATCTTCAAGTTCACATTGATGTTGTTGCAAAAGATTCTGAATCTATTTCTCTTGATTCTAATGATTTACCATTTACATTTTCAGAATCAAAAACTGCCTTACTCTTAACTGTCAGCAAAGAATTCACATCCATGCATGTTGATATTCATGTTAATAACAAATATGTTGCATCTGCGCGAATAGGTAAAAAGGGACAAATTAAAATCCCAAAACGTTCAGACACTGCAAGAAATCTTTTAAACATGGCAGCATCTCAAAACGAGATACAGTTATTCCTTAAAGATTTTTAAAATTATCAATTATTTTGGGGTTTGCTTTAAGAAAAGTAATGAATTTTCTTAATTGTTTTATTGTTTTTGGATTAAGGTGATGTTCTATTCCTTCTGTATCTTGATTTGCAGTATCATAACCAACACCTAAAATTTCAAAAAATTCTAATAAAATTCCGTGTTTTTGTCTAATTCCATCAGCTACTTGTGTTCCTTTATCTGTTAGATTAATTCCATGATATTTTTCATATTCTAAAAATCCATTCTCATCTAATCTTTGAAGCATCTTAGTAACACTTGGTGCACTAACATTCATGTATCTTGAAATATCTAATGTTGTGGCATACCCTTTGAGTTCCACTAATTCTGAAATAATTTCTAAATAATCCTCCATTCTTGTACTGGACTTGGTTCTTTCTGATTGGTGTGCAGCTTTGATTGAATCTAATCTCTTAAAATTTTCGGATTTCATGTAATCTTTGTATCTAAAGTAATTCTAGTATTAATTGGATGTCTTTTTGGGATGATTTTGGTTATTCTTTATTGACTTGACTGTGACTGGATTTGATCTTTGAATCTTAACTATTTTTTTCTAAAATCCACTATATCTTGGTAGATCCTCTAAAGGCACGACTAGACAAATTACGAAAATTCTCTGAATCTGCTAAACGTCGTGCTGATATGTATTCTGATGTAGCCAAAATGGATGATTCTCATACAGCCAGGTCTTTGGGTGCACTTCAAAAAGCACCTGCACCTGGAAAAAAGCTCCAAAAAATTGGATTTTTGATGTTATGGGTTCCTGAACCAACTGGTGTTACTTGTGCAATAGGTGGTCCAATGATTGTTGCAGGACGATATTTGGATAAAAAATACAATGGTTCTACAATTCACGATATTGGACACACTACCAAAAATACAATGTCCTCAATTAGTGATTTTAAAAATCATGTAATGTGACTTGGTTTTTAATAGGATTATAGATTAATTATTTTGTGACCACTAGAACTCAAGCTTTAGTTCCAATTTTCATTGCAGCAGTAATTATTGGGGTTGTTGGATTGATGTCCATTCCAAGTGAGAGTAAATTAGAATCAGTTGAATTTCCTAGAGGTACAATAAAAGTTGACGATGTTCCACTAGAAGTTCAAATTGCAGATACTGAACCTCGACGCGTTCGTGGATTAATGTTTCAAGATGAACTTCCATCTAATCAAGGTATGATTTTTGTTTTTGATAACCCTGGACTTTACTCACTTTGGATGTTAAACATGCAGTTCTCACTTGATATGATCTGGTTTGATGGTGATGGTAAAGTTATTCATATTGAAAAAGATGTGCCTCCTTGTAAAACCCCTCTTGAAATAACAACCTGTCAAAGTATTATTCCTGATGGTCAATCACTATATGTTTTAGAAGTTACCTCTGGATTTGTTGAAAAAAATAATATTACTAAAGACTCTATATTGGAAATAATATCTATTTAGAATATTGGTGAAATGATTTATGAATAAATTAATTTTGATTTTTATTTTAATTGCAATAATTGTAATTGGTGTATTTTTATTTTCATTTTCTGAAAATAAATCATTACCTGAATCAAAACCCATCTATGAAACTGGATTTACTTTTTATGATGTAGAACAAATTCAATCTACTTTGGCATTACAAAATATTTCCATGTCTTCCCCGACTGCAGTTACTGATCATACTGTTAATCAATATTGTATGTATTTTGATGGCGATGTGAAAAAAACTGTGGAATATTGCACCACTACATCAATTTTAAATCCTGATGGGGTCTCTTTTGGAAATATCAACATGGGTGGAACTGTTGATGGGCCAATTATGGCATTGGCAATAATTGACACTGCTGATGTGTATTCTTCAAAAAATGAGGTTGATTTTGTATTTCAGACTATGATTGAGACTTTGGTGTGTGATTGTTGGGCAGAAAAACAACCTGGTGGATTTGGAACTGTCTCTGAATGGATAGATATGGCAATTATCAAACACTCCCAATCATCAAATTCTGCTCCTCTAAAATCCCAAATTAATGGGCTAAATGACATGAATCTAACTTTGGAAATTGATTCAAAAGATGGAAAATATCTCTGGACATTGATTATTCTAAAATAGTTTAATTATATACTCCAAAATTATTTGATTGGCGATTACGATGATTGATCAATTATGGCTTGTCTTATTGGGGTTTGCTGGGGGCATACTTGGTTCAATGATAGGTCTTGGTGGAGGGATAATTGTAGTTCCTGTCTTGACCTTTATGGGATTTCCTCCAACTGTTGCTGCAAGTAATAGTCTTTTTGCAGCACTAAGTAATTCTATTGCATCCACTGCTACATACACTAAACAAAAGAGAATTGATTTTTCATTAGGAATTAAACTTGGATTACTATCTATTCCTGGAACTATTTTAGGTGCAGTAATTTCATCTGATATTGCACCTGATATTTTTAAAATTTTATTTGGATTTGTATTGATTGCATCAGCTGTCTATATTTTCTTGAGAAAAAAATTAGAGACAAAAGAAAAAACATTATCAAAACAAATGATAATTTTTGCAATTGGTGCTAGTTTCTTTGCAGGAATTATTTCTTCCTTTTTTGGAATAGGTGGGGGAATAATCTTTGTTCCCTTAATGGTAGTTGGAATGGGGATGATGATGAGACGTGCAGCCCCCACATCTCAATTAATTTTATTATTTGCATCTTTATCTGGTGTGATAGTTCATAGTGTGTTGGGTCATCCTGATTTTATTCAAGCTGGATTCTTAGCTGCTGGCTCATTTTTTGGTGGATTGGTTGGTGCAAGGTTGTCCCTTAACATCAAAGAAAGATATTTACAAATTTTAGTTACTGTTGTGATTTTGATTGCAGCTGGAAAACTATTTTTTGATTCTACAAATGGAAATTTATTTGGATTATAGCCTCAAAAAAATTTTTTGTGCTTTTATAGTTATTTTGTAATATAAGATGTTCATCAAGTCTTATGACTTGAGGGCAGGGGAGACATGTCTGCTCCTCTGTATTTTATTCAATAAAAAATTGATAGAATTTTTACAAATGTATTGCAATAGGTAATCTAAAATAATTACCTTGTATTTTTTGAAACATGGGATTTTTTGATAATTTAAAAAAGAAAATGGCATTAAAAGAAACCACTGTTCCTAAAAAAACCCAAAATACTTTAGAAAAAATCAATATTCTTGAAAATACTTTAGAAAAAACCCCTCCTAGTTTTAATTTGCTTTTTAAATTATATGGATATTACATCGATGTATCTAACACTTCAAAAAAGATTGAATGTTTGGAAAAAATGGTAAAATTAAACCCACATGATGCATATCCTTTAGAACAATTAGCACGTGTATTTGATGTTGAGTTACACGATACTTCTAAAGCAAAATATTATCAACAACAAGCAAACAAAATTAATTCAAATAAATTCATGTAATTTACTTGTTTTCAAATTTATCGTGGTGGTTCTTTTTTAATTCTGTAGATATTTTTCTTTGAGATTACAATTTTTTCATTATCTTGATTTGTTCCTTCATAGTCTATTGTAATTTTCCCATATTCATCATCAATATCTTCTTTTGATGATATGGTGAATTTTAATTTCAAAACTTCATCTGTGTATAGTGGTTTTAGAAATCGTGTGTTTCTATTTTCCCACTCTGAATCTCCATCTGTTCCTAAAAATATAATGTCATTTCCATAAATTTGACTTAATCTTGTAAATTCGCCCTCCATTCTAGATAGTATTGCTCTTCCTGAAACTAGTTTCTGTTTTCCTTTTTGTTTATCTTCTAAAAATGCATTTCTTACTCTAGAAAAATTCAGATATTCTTCTAATTCTTTATCTGAAATACTGCATGTAGAAAAAAATGAATCATCAATTCTAAATTCTGAGAATTTTTTCAATTTTATCTTGATTCATCAACACAGAATGTTACTTCTGATGATGAATTGGAACTATCTGATACTAGGAAGTTTAATGCATCTGAAATATTTTCATTGTTTGGTTCAGCACCTGCAACTGTACCTGGAAATACTGTAAACATTCTGATTTGTGATTTTAATACATCACTTAGTTCTTGATTTACTGTAGTTGTAAATGGTCTTAGAGCACCTCTAAACACTTCAACTTGTGCTCTTTGTGTTCCTGTAACTTTGCGTCCTATTGGTAAATCTGGACCAATTATCATTATTGCACCCTTTGCATCTTTGTATAGTCTAGGATCATCCTTTCCGCCTGGAACAAATTGTTCTAATGCCCTTTGGGCAACCGTTGCTGGAGTTGAAATGAATTTTTCAGTTAATTCTTCCCATCCTGCTCTTGATAATTCAGTTAATTTTGAAATTTCTGGTAGTTTTCCTGTAACGTGAATGACTGCAAGAATCTCTCCCAAGTTTGTATTAGCAGTGTTTAACCATCTCTGTACTTCTTCAGGATTTTTAATATCTACAACATGTGAATGGAATTTTCCACTAATGTATTCTTGAAGTTCTGTTGGTGTTGATTGTGATATGAAACATGCAACTTTACCGCCATTTTTCTCAACATGTGCTGCTAAATGCTCTACTCTTTGTGCATCTACTTTGTCTGTTGCATCAATTGTAAACACAATTGATCTTCCTGAGAAATCTGGTTGATGTACTCCTGGAGTTTTAGTACCGATGTGTGGTTTAACTGGATAAAATACTCTGTCTCCTGGAATTACTTTACCGTTTAGGATTTTTGCAATTTGATCATCACACAAATTGAGAACTGATTCTGAAACTTGGTCTTGTGATAGGAATTCTTGATTTGCAATCATATGTGATGTGTTGTTTTGAACTTTCTCTGCAATTGTTTGGATTTTGTTTAATAGATTAGTAAACGTCTCAGTTAATTTTGAAACATCTTTACCGTTTGCAAGTTTTTCTGCAGCTTTTGCAATACCTTCTTTGATAATATTTTCATCTTCTCCAAGTAATGGTAACAATTCTTGACTTGCAGCACTAACTTCTGTTGGAATCAAATCTTCAAATCCACTAACTCTCATAAATTCAGAAGCTGCTTTTGGATAAACTGTTTTGTAAATTCTATCTGAATGAACTGGTCCTGGATTTGTTGCAATTGATATGATTCCTTTATCTGTTAATTCCCATGACATGGCTTCAGCCAATCTATTTTTTGCACCTTGTGAGGCTGTATATGGACTTCTAAATCTATATGGTCTTTGTTCTAATGGTCTTTCTTCTGTGAAAAATGTTGAAATTGTAATAATTTTACCTCCTTCTTTCATTACTTTTAGTGCTTGAACAGACCCCCAAAATGTTCCTGTCAAATGAATTCCAATTGTACTTTTGAATTCATCTAGAGGTGCATTTGCAAAACATGTTACTGGTCCTGAAACTCCTGCGTTGTTAATTATATAATCTACATTTACATTTTCATTTTTTAATACTTCAAACATTTCAGTCATTGCCGTTTCATCAGCAACATCTACTCCTGCAAAAATTCTAACTGATGCTCCGCTATTATTTTTTGAAATAATTTCTTGTAATCCTTTAGCTGCATCTTCTAATGGCTCTTTTCTTCTTCCAAGAATAATGACACTTGCTCCTTTATCTACAAATTTTGTTGCAATTGCTTTTCCAATTCCAGTTCCACTACCTGTGATTAATGCAGTTTTTCCTTGAAATTTTAGCATAGATAACCTGTCCAATCTTTTGTAATATTTAATTCGATTGATCTCCTGAGTGTATTTCTTGATATCTTTATTTGTGGGTATGATTCATGAAATTTAATGCATGATTCAGAACCAGATACATTTGTCTACAAAACATGGCCTGAAAAATTTAGTGATATGTTAAAAGAAATTGGAGTTGATTCTAAATCTGAAGAAATTGCTACTAATAATATTGAAAAAGGAGATTACTATAGTGGATATTTTGCTCAAACACCTAGAATGATAACAAACAGAGGATGTATTGATGTTAAAAATTCAAACATTGACACAATACAAATAATTCAAAAGGGATAATCATGCAAGATCCAAATCCTATGCCTTGGGGCGCTTTAGATAGATTTCAAGCACATTTTATCGTAAAAAAAGACTCTGGAAAAAATGTTGGAAACTATCTTGCAAAAACTGTTTTAACAACAAAAGGTCATTTTGGTTCAAAAACACTTGTTAAAGTAGATTGGAATGGTTCTGGTAGTTTAGCTACTGCATTAAATGAAGATACTGAACTTAATGAAATGATTGCAAAACAATCTCTTAAAGATGCAACTATCTATGTTGAACCAACTGATGATGTTGTAAGAATTAGAGGTAAATGGAATAATCATATTGATTTTGGTATTTCTAAAGAACTTTTTGAAATTTATGATAAAATCGCAGGTCACATAAAATCTGTTTAGGCTTTCCACCAATCTAAAGCAAGAAAATCTACCTGATCCTTCCCTTTTGGGATTGCTAAAATGAATTGTTTTCTAACTGTAGTTGCAAGTCTTCCTGCAAGAACAATTCCTGTTGCATCAATTGATTCGTTTCTGTTATACACTTGAATTAAAAATGGTGCATGATCAATTCCTGGACCTTTTTCATAAACTGCAAAATCACAACCAAATTTTATTCCTGGATTAATTATGTATCCTTTATCTCTAAAATTTTTGTAAACTAGATATTTTTTGTCAAACTCATGCACCTCTTTTTTACAAATTTCAATCATTTGTGGAACTGTGATTTTTTGTTTTGATTTTGTTATTGTTATTTTTTTATTCTCTAATAGATACAATCCTTCAATTAAATCCAAAATTAATGGAACATCGATTTCTTCAATTTTTGGCTTTGGAATTCCTATGGGCTTTCCATAGTATCCTTGACTGAAAAGTTTCTTTGAATCCTCTATACTCCAAACAATGATTCTATTTTCTACTAGTTCACTTTTCATGATGATTCTATTTCATTTATCGTATATGAATTCTCTATTTGAAAATTACATTTCAATCATAATAAAAATAAAGTAAAAGTATTGAATTATTTTTGATTATAGGCTTAGTGCTAACAGTATGAATGAATCAGAAACTCTTTGACATTTGTCTGCCATTTCTTCAATGCCTTCAATCACATCTTTGATTAACATTAGTTCTTTGGTGTTTGAAACTTCTGATAATAGTTTGATTGTAGCTTCTCTGTATTTTATGTCAATTTGTCTTTCAATAGTTTGTGTTTCTTGAGCTAATTCTATTGCATTTGCTGTGTTTGTGTTAAGACTTCGAATGATTTCATTTAGTTTGTAAACTTCGTCTACAACTAGTGTGATTAATTCTGTGATGTCTTTGTCTAATTTTGCACTTTTTAGAGTTGCTGGTTTTACATTTGAGAGTTTGAATGCAATTCCTGTAATGTAACCTGCAATTTCATCCATTGTGTATGCTGTGTTTAGAAGATTTTCTCTGTTCATGATTAATCCTCCAACATCTGCTACTTCTCTAGTAATTTTTCTTCTTAGATTTTCAACTTCTTCTTCAATTGTTGAAATTGATTCTAGAGCTTCCTTGATTCCCTTCTTCTCTTTTTTCATCATGAGTTCAGGTAGTGTTGCAAGTTCTCTGGCAGCATTTAGGATTCTGTTAATCTCGTCTTGTAAAACTGCTATAGCCTTTCTTTTTGCTTGAACTTCAAGCTCTCCACTATACATAACAAAAAGTAAATCATTCCCAGGTAATTTAAATCCTCTACGATTTTCGATAATTTCTGAGAATATTCAGATTAGGCTTTTATCATGTGCAACCTTTTTTTGCCCTTTGTATAGTGTAATTACTTCTTCATTTGTTGATGCATCTTCTACTGCTTTTTCCACTCTAATTTTTCCAGTGAATTTTGGAAATCTTAATGCAAGTCCTGCATCTTTTCTAATTGCATCTTTGGCTGCTTTATGAATCGGACTAAGGGTAATTTCTGATGCTACTACCTCTATTACTAATTCTGGTTCAAACCAAACATCAGCTTCCATTTCACTGATGATTCTGGGATTTTTTTTGATTGTTACTTTGGGATTTAGTATTTGATATAATTGATCTAAACTTTCATCAGAAAAACCTGTTCCTACTTTACAAATACTTGTGAATACATCTTCATCTTCATCATATGTTGCAAGCAATAATGTTCCATAGTTTCCTGTTCTTCGTCCTTTTCCAAAATACCCTCCAATAACTACCAAGTCTAAACTATCTCCTAACTCATTTTGATATTCTCTTTTTAGTTTTAACCAATGACTTCCCCTTGCCCCTGCTTGATATGGTTTGTCAAGCATCTTCAACATCAATCCTTCACTTCCTGCATTGATACTATTTTCCATAAAGTCTTCAACTTCACTTTCATTTTTTACAATTGTCATTGGAATGTATTTTGCAAATTCATCTTCTTTAACTATTTTTTCTAATCTTTCTCTTCTACTTTTATAATCTATTTCCATACAACTTTTTCCATTACAATATAAAATATCAAAAAAGTTTACAGTTATTGGATATTGTGTTACTGCTTTTTCTATTTTGTATTTTCTACGTCTATGCATTAATTCTTGAAATGGTAGGAAATCTCCTGTATTTTCATTAATTGCTACAGCTTCTGCTTCCAAAATTACATTGTCTGCTTGAATTGTTTTTGGAATTTTTTCAATAATGTCTGGATAATAACTTGAAATATTTTCCAAACTTCTTGAGAATAAAATAACTTTATCACCTTCTATGTGAAGTTGTACTCTTTCTCCATCTAGTTTGTATTCTGCTGCAAACTCCTCACCAAACTTTTCTGCAGCTTCACTTTCACTTTTTACCCTGTCTGCAAGCATTGGTCTTATTGGATTAAACAAAATTATTTCAAATTCTTCAATTCCTTTCATACCTTTTGTTGCAATAGTTTCTGCAACTTTTCCTAAATCACTAGACACGTTGTATGCGTATTGCAAAATTTTTCTGTTCTCTTTGTTTCCTGAAAATGTTATTGCCAATGCATCCATTACTGTATTTTCTGCAACTCCTAGTCTTAGGGTTCCAAGTAAAATTTTTAGAATAAATTTTGCTTCTGTTGGACTGGCATCATTTAGTAAACTAGAGATGTATTTCATTTTCATGTCTTGTGAACGTGCTCCTTCTAGATTTGCAATTTTGAATAATGTTTCATAGACTCTCTCAACTGTGATATCCTCTACAAGAAATGTTGTCTGTGTTTTTTGTTCTAATACAATTGATGCTGCATGTCCTAAATCTCCACTTTTCCTATATTCATCTTCAATTTTTTTAATTGGAATTCCTGATGACTTTGAAATAGATCTGATTGCAAGTTTTTCTGCAACCCCTAATTCAATTCCTTCAAAATCTGGTCTTAGTTTTCCTTGTAATAGGTATACAATTTTTGAGATTACATCATGTGGTGTTTTTTCAAATAATTCCACCAAAAACTGTGTTAATTCTAATCTTTTTCGTGTTGATTCCATATTGTTAAATGAATCAGATAAAATGGAAAACTCCATTCTATTACTCTATTTGATCCTGAATAAAAATTTGAATTTTAGATGTATCTGAAAATAGTTGGTTTGTCTGACTTTGGCATATCTGAGACTAGTGCAAAATTATACAGCGGATATGATTTTTTGTATTGTTTCATGAAACTCCATGCTACATCATGTGTTTTGAATTCTGTTCTGATTCCTTCAATCTGACTCTTTTTTCTATACACATCAAATACTACTACCGAGTACTGTTTTGGTCTATTGTGTGGTTTTGCTTTGATTAACCATGCAAGTGCAAATATGAAAACTGAGCCTAAAATTACGTACTCTCCAGCTAATTTGAAAAATGTCAAAATCACATTTGGAATAGTTTGTCCAAATAACACTACCATAAAGTTTGAAAATGAAATTACTGCTAGTGCTGTTATGATGTACGTTTTCCAATCAAATAGAATGCGAAAAACATTCATGAATAGTGTAGTGTCTTTTTTGATTTAACTATTTCTTAGAATTTTATGTTTGAAGTTATTAATCTGGATCTTCGTAATTTTCTTTCTTTTCACCAGATGATGTTGCTCCTTCTATTGGTTTCATCTTTTCTTCTAATACTCGCATTCTTGCTTTGTAACCTTCAGCATATTCTAATTCTGATGGAACTAGTGTTGCTGGGTGAATGAAGCCTTGACTTCTAATTGCTATTGCTTTCTTTGTTGCAATTTCTCTGATGTAATCCCAATCTGGAGTTGAAAATCCATCAAACGGACCTGTAAACTTTCCATTATGCATACTAAACACTAGAGCCTCAACAATTGGAATACAGAAATTAATTGTGGCAGCTGAGTTTAGTTTTACTGGCATTAATGGCATGTTGTGACTTCCTCTTGTATTTCCTGCAACATAATGTGGATTGTTAAATACACTTCCAACTTCTTCAGTTGCTGGGAATAGTTTTTGAGTTCTTACTACGCAAATTGGATCATCTTTACCAACATAAGTTCCTGCAATGTTGTGTAGTCTATCAGTTGATGCTGCAAGAATTGGTTCTCCATCTTTTGTGGTTACTGTATCTACAACATATCTTCCAGGATACATCAATGCTGCTTCAATTGTTGGTTTATCTTGCCATAATTCTAGTGAAGCAACTTTACCTTGTTCTACATCCATGATGTTCATAATAACACCATTTGCAAGATTATCGTTTACGATTAATCCTGTGTTACTTAGTGAATCTACAAACATTCTGTAAATTGGATAGTTGAATGCACCTGGCTCTGTTTTGTCAGCTGCAAAAACTGTAAAAGCCTCATTTGGTCTTTCTTCAAACTCCATTTCTGCAACACCTGGACCCATTCCTTTTACGTTTCCTGAAAAAGAGTCTTTTAGCAAATCTTGTCCTGCACCATACAGGCCTTCTTCTTTTGCAACTTTAGTTCCTGCCATGAATGCATCCCATGCCATTTTGTGAATTTGTTCATTGTCTACACCATGAGTGTGAGACATTACGATGTGAGTATCATCCCCACAATATCCTATGTAATAATCAATTAGTAGATCTGATCTCTCTTTTACTACGTCTCTAATTGCTTGAATTAATGCGTCGCTTGGTTTTGTATGTCCTCCTACTCCACCTACGTCTGCTTTGATAACTGATACTGTAATTTTCATAGTTCTGGTTTTTTCACCTTTGATTTATGTGCTTTTAGAACATCTTTCATTCTAAAATTAATTGAAGAAAACATGATTTTTTTTCAAAAATTCATAACAGTAATAAATCCCTTTGATGGCTGATGTCATATGGCAGATAAACCCCACCTAAACATGATTGTTACAGGTCATATTGATAATGGAAAATCAACAACTATGGGTCATTTCTTAATGGATCTAGGAGTTGTAGATGAGAGAACTATTGCATCACATGCAGACGAATCCGAGAAGACCGGAAAAGGTGATACTTTCAAGTATGCATGGGTTATGGATAATATTAAAGACGAAAGAGAAAGAGGAATTACAATTGATCTTGCTTTTCAAAAGTTTGAATCATCAAAATACTTCTTTACTTTAATTGACGCTCCTGGTCACAGGGACTTTATTAAAAACATGATTACTGGCGCTTCTGAAGCAGATGCAGCCATTCTAGTACTTTCAGCTAAAGAAGGTGAAACCGATACTGCAATTGCTGCAGGTGGACAAGCAAGAGAACACGCATTCTTGTTAAAGACACTCGGTGTAGGCCAACTTATTGTTGCAATCAACAAAATGGATGCCGTTGAATACAAAGAAGACGCATTCAAACTAGCCAAAGAAAAAGGTGAAGGTTTAGTAAAATCTGTTGGTTACAAACTAGAAAATGTACCATTCATTCCAGTATCTGGATGGAAAGGAGATAATTTAGTTAAAAAAACTGAGAACATGCCATGGTATTCTGGTAAAACTCTACTTGAAGCATTTGATGACTTTACAGTAGCAGAAAAACCAACTGGTAAACCACTACGTGTTCCAATTCAAGACGTTTACACAATTACTGGTGTAGGTACTGTACCTGTAGGTAGAGTTGAGACAGGAGTAATGAAAGCCGGTGACAAAATCGTTGTCATGCCTGGTGGCGCTCCTGGTGAAATCAAATCTATTGAAACTCACCATACTGAAATGCCATCTGCAGAAGCAGGTGACAACATTGGTTTTAACCTCAGAGGTGTTGAAAAGAAAGACATCAAAAGAGGAGATGTACTTGGAACCCCTGATGCACCACCAAATGTTGCAAAAGAATTCAAAGCACAAATCATAGTTATTCACCATCCAACTGCAATTGCACCTGGTTACACTCCAGTCATGCACGCACATACTACGCAAGTAGCCGCAACTGTTACAGAGTTTCTACAAAAGATAAACCCTGCAACCGGTGCAGTTGAGGAAGAAAATCCAAAGTTCCTTAAAGTTGGTGATTCCGCAATTGTAAAAATCAGACCTGTCAGACCGACATGTATTGAAACTTTCAAAGACTTCCCTGAGATGGGTAGATTCGCTCTTAGAGATATGGGTGCAACTATCGCAGCAGGAATTGTTAAGGAAATTACTGAAGAGTACAAACCATAGGCGGATTTTATGACACAAACCGCCCGTGTTAAACTCACTTCAACCAGTCTACCAAAATTAGATGGTGTGTGTGGGGAAATCATGGGTATAGGTAAAAAAACTGGTGTTAAAGTTAAAGGTCCAACTCCACTTCCTGTAAAAAGATTACATGTTGCAACAAGAAAATCACCTTGTGGCAGTGGAACTGAAACTTATGAAAAATGGGAAATGAAAATGCATAGAAGAATTATCAACATTAACGCAGATGATAAAGCAATTAGACAATTAATGAGACTAAAAATTCCTGATGATGTTTACATTGAACTATCTTTGACATAATCTGGTTAGCCTTAAATTACAGAAATTTTGATGATTAACATGGTTGAAGAAAATACTCAAGTTGTAGAGGGTGATACTGAAGATGTTGAAGAAACTCCTGTTGAGACCTTTGATGTAAATTATGCTTGTCTAAGATGTGCAACTGTAGTTTCAAATACAGAATTATCTAGATTACCTGAAATCAAATGTATTTGTGGATTTAGAGTTTTTACTAAAGAGCGACCTCCTGTAGTAAAAACTGTTAAAGCAATTTAGTTACCTGTCTTTTTTGTAACTGTGTTCTTTTTGTAAATGAGTTCTCATATCCTCCATGTTTGAGAATTCTTTGTTACAATCTTTACAATCATACTTCAAATCTTTTCCATGAATGATTTCTTTGTGGTTCATTAGTTCTTCTTGTTTTGAAAATTTTTTGTCACAAACATCGCATTTTATTTTTTTAAAAAAACCCACTTTATCCAAACTCTGCTTTTTTAGTGTCCCAACAATTCCTACATAATTGCCCTTCAATCTTCCAATGTCCCTTTGCATTGTATCTGATCAAACCAATTTTTCCACTACATAGGGCACAGAAATTTTTCTTTTTCCCAAAACCTTCTTCTTTTTTATCAAAACACTCCTTACACAACAATCCTTCCATGTCCCATTGCCATCTAGGTTCCCACAAATCAGTAATTTTTTGTGTTTTACTGCATTGGATACATGGTTGTCTTACTTTACCCTCATAGTATTCTTTAGATTTTTCAAAATGACAGTCGCCACATAATTTACCTTTGATATTCCATTCTTTTTTTGGCTTGTGTTTGTGAGTTAGTTCTTTATTACAAACTGAACAATTTTCTGCCTTTTTACTGAATAAACCCATTTGATTATTTCTAATACGGTATATTCTATAAATGTAAATAAAATAAAAATAACAAAAAATCTGTCTATTTGGTTAAGATCTTTTCAAGAGCTTGACTTGCATTTAACATGCCGTTTCTTTTTGCAAACTCTTCGATCATTTTGTATTGTTTTTCAGTAAAACATACTGGCATTGAACGATTTGACATGAATATTATTCGTATTTTTTACTAATATCCTTTTCTCTTGTAATTTTAGATGCTTTGATTATATTTTTGCAAAGATATTTCAAAGCTTTTTTCTACTTTCTTACATGGTCAAAAAACGTCAAATTCTAGTTATTGGAAATAATACTAATGGTTGTACTCCTAAACATGAAAAAATTGCATATGATGTGGGAGTAGAGATTGCAAAATCTGACTCTGTTTTAATTACTGGTGGGTTGGGTGGTGTGATGAATGCCGCATCTCATGGCGCCCATGATGCAAATGGGTTGACTGTTGGTATAATTCCTCAAGATGATGCTAGTTTGGCAAATGAATATTGTGATGTTGTAATTCCTACTGGTATGGGGCTAACAAGAGATTATCTTAATGCATTATCTGCTGATGGTGTTATTGTTATTGGTGGTGGTTCAGGAACTCTTTCTGAAACATGTGCATCATATATGTACAAAAAACCAATTGTTGCAATTAGAAATCTAAATGGCTCTGTTGAATCTTATATTGATGATTATATTGATCATAGAAAAAATATCCAAATAATTGGTGTTGATTCTGCACAAGATGCTGTTAAGAAAATTCTAGAATTAATTACTGCATAGACATTAACAATGGATCTGGTTTGTAAAATTCACCATGTTTTTCTGCCAATTTATTTAACTCATTTACAATTTTAGTAATTCCTATCTCTTTTGCAGTTTCAAAGAGCGGTTTCTTTAACCCTAATCCTAATTGAGCTGCTTTTTCAATTTCTTCAATATCACTTGCGCCATGTGTTATTAGCCATGCTGCATTGTTTAGAATATTTGCAACAAGTTGTATTGGATCACATTTAGCTGCAAGTTCTTCAGTAAGTGCTACTCGCTCATATTTATCGTCTGAATATTTGTAGTATCCTTCGCCTGATTTTTGCCCTAACTTCTTTTCATCAAACATTTTTTCAACTAGTGGGTGTGGTTTGATTACTTTTTTGTCTCGTAAGTGCATCTCAGTTGTTGCTTTGTGAATAACATCCATTCCTGTAAAATCTGCCAATTCAAATATTCCCATTGGAAATCCTAGATTGAATTTAAATGCTGAATCGATTTCCTCAAGTGTCGCATTGGTTCTATCTTTGAGAAAACATGCCTCATGAACCATTGGGATAAATAATCTGTTAATGATAAATCCTGGAACATCTTTTCTGCATACTACTGCTTGTTTGTTTACTGATTTTACATAATCTAGTGTCAAATCTGTTACTTGCTGTGATGTTTTCTCTCCTGGAATAACTTCAACCAATTTCATTAGTTGAGGTGGATTGAAAAAATGAATGCCAATAAATTTTTCAGGACGAGATGTTGTATTTGCAATCTCTGTAATTGGAAGAGTACTTGTATTTGATGCAAAAATTACATCAGGGGCTGCAGCTTTGTCTAATTCAGCATACACTGATTTTTTTAACTCCATAATTTCTGGAACCACTTCAATTACTAATTCTGCATCTTTTACTGCTTCATTCAAATCAACAATTGGTTTAATTCTTGAAAATATTCCATCACCTTCTTCTTTTGAAATTTTTTCTTTTGAAACTAGTTTATCTAAACTCCATTTTATTTTCTCCATTGCTTTATCTAGAAATTCTTGTTTGATATCACGTAGTACTACATTGTATCCTGCAGTAGCAGAAACTTGAGCAATCCCGTGTCCCATTACTCCTGAACCTAAAACTGTGATGTTTTTTACTGCCATGTTTTCTCAAAAACCGAGTATCCTTTATAATGTATTTCAAATTTTTATCCAATAATGGGTTTATTCAATCGTAAAAAAAAGGATGAAACTGGCACAAAATGCGAGACATGTGGTACTGACTTACATGATCCGGAGCGTTTGAAAAGACACATGAAAAAAGCACATGGTAACGTACCCGCAAAAAAACTAGATCCTAATGGCGGCGACGGTGGCACTTGGTAGTATGGATATTAGTTCTAGTCAAAAAACGAGTCTAGTTTTTGTAATTGCATTTATTTTTGCAGGTCTTGTTTTATCTACACTGGTTTTTCCTTTTTGGCATTTAATCCGAGAAGATGTATTTGAAGATGTAGTGATTCTAAGTAATGATGATGGTATTTGTTATGTTGAAACTGTAGATAAAATTCCAAAGACTATAGAAAATTGCATGCTTGAGCCTGGTGATTCTACTACTATCAAATTTGGTAATGGTCTTGCTTGGGCAACAATTGTTACTCCTTAATCGATGATTTAATATTTTGAAAAAATAATCTATTGTATTGGATTGTATATTCTGTAAAATAGTTTCAGGAGAAATCCCTACAAAAATTCTCTCAGAATCCTCAAACTCTATTTCATTTATGGATGCTTTTCCATTGGCTAAAGGACATGTGTTGGTAATTCCAAAAAATCATCATCAAAAAATTCAAGATATGTCAAAAGAAGAAAATATTGATCTATTCACTTTAGTTCATCAAATGATTTCTAAAGTTGATTCTATTAGTGGTTCTACTTTGGTTGCAATTCATAATGGAAAAGATGCGGGACAAGAAGTTCCACATGTTCATGTTCATCTGGTACCTAGGACTAGAACTGATTCTGCAGGAGCAATTCACAACATGTTTAATTCTTCATTGAAATTATCTGAATCAGAAATCAAAGAATTGTATGATAAACTAAAAATCTAGTTTTAGTACGGAAATATTTTTTCTTTTGTATGTGTATTTTCTATTTTGATTGCTTTGGTTGGACATGTTTCTGCAGCATTCATTATTTTTGACATACTGGCCCCTTTTTGATTAATTACTTTTGATTTTGGATTTTGCATACTGTTTTTGTTAATCTCAAAAACATCTGGTGCAATCGTTTCACAACTACAACATGCAATACATTTACTCTCATCAACATCTGTGAATGTCTCCACATCTTTTTCCGCACCGTTTGATTCAAAATTATCATCATTTTTGGCCTTTGGATTGACTCTGGCATTATAGTCTTCCCAGAATTGTTTTTCGTATTCTTTCCAAAAATTTGGGTCTTCATCTTCGAAATTTTTGGTATATTTACCCCAGTCTTGTTCTGGTATTTTCCCATCATTAGGTGCTCCCCACTGTGGTTTTTTCTTGTAATCTGTATTTGGGTTGCTTTTTTGTTTTTGAAATCTTGACTCTCTTTTGTTATTTTTTAATACATTGTATGCTTCAGTAATTTTTTTAAATTCTTCATCTTTAGAATTATTTTTATTTTTATCTGGATGTAATTCTAATGCCATTTTTCTATATGATGATTTTATTTCTTCTTGTGATGAATTTGAATTTACATTTAAGACTCTGAGTGCCTGGTATGTGTTCACTAGAGTAAGATGTTTGTTATATCTTAAAAACAATTTCAGAATTTGTACAATGTTTTGTCTATTCTAAAATTGTCTCATCTTCGGATTTCCATGCGGGTTCTACAATACACAGAAATCGTAAATCCCTGTCCCCCATATTTTCAATCATCTGTTTTGAATTTGGTGGAACATAAACTGAATCATCTTTTTGAATGTGATGTGTTTCATTATCTATTTTCAAATCACCCCTTCCTTCTAAAATATAGTAAATTTCAGATGATGTTAGTTTGTGTAGTTTTGATCTTTTTTGAGGTTTCAAAGTAAATTGTGCAATACTGTAATTGATTCCATTTAGTGTATTGCGTGGATGAAAAAATTGTTTTATTGCCGTCCCTTCATCTCCTTGAATTGATTCTATTTCTGAGTTTTTTCGTAATGACATATTGTCTAGATACTTTTTGAAACTTTGGATTTGAAATCTGATTCATACCATGTTGTTTTGTATTCTGCATTTTTTCTTGGTAGTATGTTTATTGCAATGTGTGAAAATGGTTTTTTCTTATCTACTGAACCATGAGTATGGAGTGTTTTTGCTGGAATATGCACGATATCGCCTTCATTTAATGTGATTTTTTCCATTCTTTTTATCTTAAAATCTGATTTTTTATTTCCATATTTTCTAAAAATCTCTAGACTCCCTTTTCCTTTGACTCCGATTAGTACTTGGTTTCCATTATGATAGTGAATTTTTGTTCGTGATCCTTTTTCAAAATGAACATGGTAGATATCCTGATCTTGTGATTTTATTTTTCCTGAAAGAACCTTCATCCATGTTTTTCCAGTAAACCAATCTGGATTCACACTTCGTTTATCATTTGTACCGTGAATATTTGATTTTTTCATTTCATATTCTTCCTAAAATTTTCTTTTTCTTTTCTTGAAATTCTTTTTCTGTTATTACTTCTGATTTGCGTAGTTTACCTAATTTTTTTAATATCTCCAAATCATCATGTGTGTTTGATGTTACATTTTTTGCAACAGTCAACCCTTCAGTAATTTTCTTCATCCCTTTTTTCTCTAATTCTTTTCTTTCTTTTTTTGCTTGACTGCGAAGTTCTTTACCTGTCTTTGATGCTTGTTTTGCAGTCATTGCACCAAATTCTACTGCATCTTCTAACACTTCATCTGCTTTTTTGATGCCTTCTTGTAGTGCTTTGTCTGCTTTTTTTAGAAATTTCTCAATATGCCCGCTCTTTTTTGAACCTGCCATATTTTTTTAAATTGCCTTAAATCTATTATCTCTTTCTTATCAGAATTGGTTTAATAGATGCAGTTGTATACTTTGTATAGTTTTGGCAAAATCAAATTTTGATGTAAAGACTGTTGTTTTAAGAAAAAACATGGAGGAGCAAGATGCTTTAGAGATAATAGAAGAAAAGAAAACAAAACCATTCAAATCATTACTATCTAGACCAAAAAAAGAACAGGTACACATTCACTCTCTAAAATTATACTATGAGTGCGTTTTGATGGTTTCAGGAAAATATATTGCAGATTATTTTAGAAAGGCATCTCATTCAATTTCTGTTCCTTCTAATGTAAATGAGGTTCTTTTAGGTGAGGGTATATTTCCTATACGCTCAAAATCTGGATTCAAAAAGGCATTTGCAGGAAAGAGAGGAAAAAATAAAATTGACATGAAATTAGAAGAGCATGTTTTTATTGAAGAAGAAGATGAGATTGCATTTGATCATCATGGTCAAGAGATAAACTTCCCATTCAAGGTAAATTCTAAAACAATTGAGAATTACCCAAAAAAGATTTTAGAAAAAAATCAACCAAACATCAAAAAACCTGAAATCACTTTTGATGCAGCATTAGACAAATTACAATCTCAACTAAAAAAACCTCTAGAATCTGATGTGAGGGACTTGAGTGAAGAATTTGTTTTACGTGAAATTACTGAACTATATGTTCCAATATTTGAGGCAAGATTGATTGGGCCTAAAAAGAAAGTTGGAATAATTAGAATTGATTCAGTAAGAAAAAAAATCTTATAATTTTACTAATTTTCTGAATTGTTCATTTGAGTGTAGTTTTTCAAAAATTGGTTCTTCTTTTGCCCACGTTCTAATTGTTTTAGGATCTTTTGCAATTGCTTGTTTTAGTAATTCTAATGCTTCTGGATATTGTTCAAGTGCTGCTTTACTACGTGATTTTGCATATGTTACATTGACATTATCTTTGAATTTTTTTAAAATATCATCAAATACGTCAAGTGCTTTTTTGTGCTCTCCCAACTCTGCTAGTTGGACTCCTTTTTGGAAAAATGCATCTTGATTGTTTGGATATTTTTTACAAACATTTGAAAAACAGTTTAGTGCTTCTTCATGTTTTTTCATTTTACCTAGAACTATTCCTTTGTATATCATGGCATTTGGTTTTCTGGGGTCTGCAGTAATTGCCTTTTCTAGTGATACAAGGGCTTCTTCATGGTCTTGTAATTTGTCTAGTAGTACTCCTCGGTTAAAATAGGCTGCAGCATATTTTGAATCCACTTCAATTGCTTTATCATAGCATTCAAGGGCTTCTTGTAAATTCCTCATTTCAGCCATTGAGATTCCTTTATTGTTGTAAGCTTGGGCATCATTAGGATCAATTTCTATTATTTTTTCAAAACAGGTTACCGCATCAGAATATTTTCTAATTTGATTAAGGGCTAGTCCTTTGTTAAGTAAGGCTTCGATATTTTTTGGTTCTTGTTTTATAACTTTGTTAAATAATGAGATGGCAGCTTTTGGCTGATTTTTTTCCAACATGTCTGTTGCAGTATACATGATGTCCTCTGGCTTTTCTTTGGAACCAAACAATCCCATAATTAATCATGAAATATGTCTATACTCAAAGCTTTCTAATTATTTAATGACTTGAATTTCTTGATTGCCTCTTTTGCCATCTCTTCTTGAGATTTTGCATCTGTATCTGTAGGATCATCTGTTGCATAGGCTTCTTTTTCTTCTTTTTTCTTTTCCATGATTTCTAGAATGACTTGTTTTATAAAAATCTGAATAAGATACGCTTAATTCTATTTAGACTGTTTTTAATTTTGAAATGGAATTTTTAGCAGAAAAAATACATGCTCATAGATGGCCACAAGAGTCTCCGCTATGGGATGATTCCATTCAATTACAAATTGATAACTCTCTTAACAAAAATTCCCAAAAAAAGAAAATCAAAATCGATAAAAAAATAATTCAAATTGAAAATTTCAAATTTAGTAATGTTAAAAAAATTGGAATCTCTATTCCTTTTTTCAAAGATGAATGTAGGATGATTTTTGAGGCACAGTTTGGGGAATTATTTACTCATATTCACATTACCGTAAAGTCTGAAAATTATCTTGAAATCTTTAACCAGTTAATTTCTTGGCGAAATGAATTTTTTCCTAAATAAAATTCTCAGAAGCCTTTACCATCTTTTTGATATCTGCTTTGGTGTGAGCATCAGAAATTGCCCCTAGTTTTCCAGGCAAAAAGAAGATTCCATCATGAGCAATCATTTTGAAATGATATTTTGCAAGTAGTGCACTATCACATTTTGCAGCTTGTATTGAATTTGTAACTTCAGTAACCCCATTTTTTAGAAAATGAGTCATAAACAAAGACCCTTTTCCTGTAACTGTGACTTTGCCATCAAATACTTTGCCTATCTCTTTTCTTGTATATTCTCCCAAATCATTAATTTTTGAATAAACTGATTTTTTTGATTTTAGATGATTTAGAGTTGCAAAACCTGTAGTCATTGAGGCTGGATTTGCAGAAAATGTACCTCCTCCAACATAACTTCGCTCAGATTTTTTCTTACCTGTTGTATCTGCAGCTTCCATGATTTCTTTTTTACCACACATCACACCAATCGCCATTCCACCTCCGACAATTTTTCCCAAAGTTACAATGTCAGGATCTAATTTCATTGTAGGATAGAGACATCCAAATCTAAATCTGAACCCCGTAACAATTTCATCTAAAATAAACAATGAATTATTTTTTTTACAAAATTCTTGAACACCTTTAAGATAATCTGGATTTGCTGGAATACATCCTCCGCCACCTAATACTGGTTCTATGATTACACCAGCTAAATTCTTTGAATATTTTTTTAATATTGATAATGACTTTTCTAAATCATTGTATGGGATTGAAACAATTTGCTCTTCATTTACAACACCACTACTTTCTGATTCTGTAAATGGCCAATTAACTGATTTTAGTAAATCAGATGTATATCCGTGCCATCCACCATCAATTTTTGCAATTATTTTTTTACCTGTTACAGAACGTGCTAATCTAACTGCATACATTGTAGCTTCAGTCCCTGATGTTACATAGCGAATTTTTTCAGCTACTGGAACTGCCTTTGAAATTAATTCTGATAGTAAAATGGTCTGCTCATTTACAGTTCCATACATCCAAGATTTCTCAATTTGTTTTTTCAAAGAATCTTTGACATTTTTTGGACCATGTCCTAAAATCAAAGCCCAGTGACCCATCCAATAATCTGTATACTTGTTTGAATCAACATCTACAAGATTTTTTCCTAGAGATGATTTTACCACAAATGGATATGGTTCATAGTATCTTATGTTATGAGAAACACCGTTGACATGCAACTTTGAAGACTTTGCAAATAGTTTAGCTGATGTCTTTGTCTTTTTTTTATACTCTTTAGAATAATCCAAAATCCATTTTCTGAGAAATCCATCTATCATTTTAATCCATCAACCTAGGCACGATTCAAAATGGCATAGTTTGGCATAGTTGTAAAAATTTCAAGAAATAGGCCCGATCAGGCATAATTTCTCGTATGGTTTATATGGATTCTGGCTTTGTCGGATTCTGCATACGTAACGCAATAGGCGGCGCTCGTGATGAAGTATGGCAAGATGCCACTTTGTGATTCATGGGCCTCCAGTTACGCATACAAAAATGAGGATTTGATCAAAAGATCAATATCTGAGATGTGAAGATTATGTGCATCCGTCAATTCCAATTTAAAGTACAAATGTACTTCAATAATCAAGACCAAAAAAGAAAACATTTCAGAATCCGGTTGATCCTGCCGGACCTGACTGCTATCGGATTGATACTAAGCCATGCGAGTCATTGTAGCAATACAAGGCAGACGGCTCAGTAACGCGTAGTCAACCTAACCTATGGACGGGAATAACCTCGGGAAACTGAGTATAATGCCCGATAGAACACTATACCTGGAATGGTTTGTGTTCCAAATGATTTATCGCC